>ERZ506425.106-NODE-106-length-51220-cov-8.27017_pt1 | contig 51220 bp, 49 predicted proteins | sample MGYA00513667_ERZ506425 | MGnify/ENA metagenome assembly ERZ506425
AGACGTGTGCTCTTCCGATCTGGGATTTTGTCCCATGTAGGACAAAATCCCCCGTCCCTTTTGTCCCATGTATGAACCAGTGGTTAACACCATAGCAGAACATCGGTTATTCTCAGCCGCCAAGCGCAGCTATAGCCTTCTTTATGGCTAAAAACCTGTCATAGAAGGGAATGGGTATGAACAATTGGCTTAATCTGGAGGGTAACGTCTGCGCCGTCACCGGCGCGCTCGGCGGCATGGGCGTGGAGATCTGCCGCGAGTTTGCTCGCAACGGCGCCAACGTGGTCCTTCTTGACCTCGACGAGGACAAGGTCAAGACCGCCGCTGCCGGCCTTTCCGACGAGTTCGGCATCCACGCCGAGGGCTACCGCATGGACGCCACCTGCGAGGACGAGGTCCAAGCGGCCGTTGACGCTGCCGTCGCCGACTTCGGCCGCGTGGACGTGCTCGTCAACACCGCCGGCATCCTGCGCTTCGCCCCGATGGAGGACCTGCCGCTCTCCGACTGGGACGCCGTCATCAAGGTCAACCTCACCGGCACCTTCATCGCCTCCCAGCGCTTTGGACGCCAGATGATTCTGCAGGGTGCCGGGCGACTCGTTCACATCTCCACCGCCGCCTCCTACCAGCCCGAGACCTTCAGCGGCGTCTACAGCTCCACCAAGGCGGGCGTCAACATGATGTCCAAGATGATGGCAGCCGAGTGGGGCCCCTACGGCGTGCGCTCCAACTGCGTGTGCCCGTGCTTCGTGAAGACCCCAATGAGCGCCAACTTCTACTCCGACCCCGAGGTCGAGCGCAGTCGCAGCCGCCTCATCGCCACCCGTCGTATCGGCGAGGTCACCGACATCGCCAACGCCGTCATGTTCCTGTCCTCCACCCGCTCCGACTTCACCACCGGCGCCGAGATCATGGTCGACGGCGGCTTCTCCAACATGATGGGCGACCTTACCGCCAAGCCCGGCGGCCGTCGCGCCTATGCCGAGAACTACCTCAAGAGCAAGGGCGTCGCCCTGTGGACCGACGAGGCTGGCGTCAAGACCCCGACCGACCAGTAAACGACGGAAAAGCTGCCCGTACGCACTTCTTGCCCCGGGCAACGAGAAAGGCACCCAATGAACGAGACTTCAAACAAAGGCCGCGGCACCGTCCTGGCGGCCGCCTGCGTCACGATGTTCTTTATCAGCTCCATCGCGCTGTACTCCGTGGTGAGCAAGAACCTGCTCGCCGTCTATCCCGACTGGTCGAGCGCGCTCACCTGGGCGTTTCCGGTGTTCCAGACCGTCATGGCCGTGACGGGCATCTTTGCCGGCCGCATCTCCGACAAGATCGGCCCCCGCAACATCGTGATCGCCGCCGCCGTCTGCTACGGCCTCGGCTGGTTCATGTGCGGCACCGTGACCGAGCCGTGGCAGTTCTACCTGTGGTTCTCGCTCGTCGCCGCCGTCGGCAACGGCTTGGGCTACAACCCCGCCCTCACAACGGGCCAGAAGTGGTTCATCGACAAGAAGGGCCTCGCCTCCGGCATCACCCTCGCCGCCTCTACCGCCGGCCCCGCCGTTCTGTCGCCCGTGCTCGCGTCGCTGCTCATCCCGGCGCTCGGCATCTTCGGCGCCCTCAAGGCCCTCGGTGTGATCTTCCTGGTCACGATCCTCGGCTCGGCCCTCTTCCTCAAGGCCCCCGAGAAGGGCTGGCTGCCCGAGGGCTATGTTGCCCCCGCGGCGGGTGCCCACGCCGGCACCTTCGGTGACCTGACCCCCGGCGAGATGGTCCGCACCCCGCGCTTCTGGGTCCTCATCGTCACCTTCGCCTTCGCCGCCACCGCGGGCACCCTGCTCGTGGGCAAGGTCGCGTCCATCGCGGCCGTGCAGCTCTTCGCCGACCCCGCGAGCGCCGCGGCCGTCGCGCTCGGCGGCGTGGTCGTGTCCGTCAACACCTGCGCCAACCTCGTCGGCCGCCTCTCGTTCGGCCAGATCATCGACAAGATCGGCGCCTACAAATCGCTGCTCATCTCGCTCATCGTGACCATCGTGGCCCTCGTCATCATGTCCATGAGCTTCACGCAGGTGATGTTCTTCGTGGCGCTTGCCCTTCTGGGCTTCAGCTTCGGCGCGCTGCTCGTCATCTACCCGCCGCTGACCGGTGGCGCCTTCGGCACCTCCAACCTGGGCGTCAACTACGGGATCATGTTCCTGGGCTACGCCGCCTCCACCTGGATTAGCCAGCCCATCACGGCCGTGCTTTACCACGCCGAGGCCGGCAGCGCCGCCTACCAGCAGTCCTTCTACGGCGCCATCGTGATTGCCGCCATCGCCGTCGTGCTCACCGTCTACATGATGGTCTCCGACGGAAAGAAGAAGACCGCCTAGCGCGGGCTCCTTTTCCCTCGACGACCCCTTCCTCCGGCGCGGCCCGGCCGACCCCCCCACGCTACGCGGCCGGGTGCGCGCCACCTCATTCGACGATTTGGCAAGAAGGGCCGCCCTTCTTGCCCCAGAGAGGAGTTCCCATGTCCGAGAACCAGACCCCCGTCCGCATCGCCGTTATCGGCGCCGGCGCCATGGGCAAAAACCACATCCGCTTCGTGGCCGAGGAGCCTGAGGCCGAGCTCGTGGCCATCGCCGACGCCTTCGAGGGCGCCCGCGCCACGGCCGAGGCCGCCGGCGTGCCGTTCTTCACCGACCCCGCCGCCATGATGGACGAGGTCAAGCCCGACGGCGTGATCATCGCCACCCCCAATGGCCTGCACCTGGGCGTTGCCCGCGAGGCCGTCCGCCGCGGCATCGTGCCCCTGGTCGAGAAGCCCATCTCCGACGACCTCGCCGACGCCGAGGCCTTCGCAGCCGAGGCCGCCGGCGTGCCCGTGCTCGTAGGCCAGCATCGCCGCCACAACCCCTTCGTCCAGAAGGCCAAGCAGATCATCGAGTCCGGTGAGCTGGGAAAGCTTACCGTCTCGAGCTTCCACTACATGATCTATAAGAACGACGAGTACTTCGATGTCGAGTGGCGCCGCAAGAAGGGCGCGGGCCCGATCCTCGTCAACCTCGTCCACGACGTCGACCTGCTCCGCTACCTGCTGGGTGAGCCCGTTGCCATCCAGGGCATGCAGTCTTCCGCCGCGCGCGGCTTCGAGACCGAGGACTCCGCCGTGGTCAACGTCCGCTTCGCCGACGGCTCGCTCGCCTCGATGACCATCTCCGACGCCACCGCTAGCCCCTGGAACTGGGAGGCGACTGCCCGCGAGGACCCGCAGTACCGCCCCTTCGACGCCGACGCCTACTTCATCGGCGGTACCAAGGGCGCGCTGTCGCTGCCTCGCCTGCACCAGATGAGCTACGACGGCGCCTCCAGCTGGCACAAGCCGCTGCAGATGGACATCCCCGCGGTTGACCCCGCGCTGCCGCACAAGATGCAGCTCAAGCACTTCGTGCGCGTCGTCCGCCGCGAGGAGGCCCCTGTGGTCACACCGGCCGACAACGTCAAGACGCTGCGCTGCCTGAACGCCGTCAAGCAGGCAGCCGAGACCGGCGAGCTCGTCGAGCTCTAGCCACCGCTGCGCGGATTGGGACAAAAGGGACGGGGGATTTTGTCCCAGCTTGTGGAGAGGTTTGCAGCTACGTCCACAATTTGGGACGAAATCCCCCGTCCCTTTTGTCCCATTCAGAGCTTGATGCTGATGCCGGAGAAAGGCTCCCAGCCGCCCTTCTTGCCGGGGTCCTTCCGTCGGCGGTCCTCGAACAGGTCGAGCTCGACGTCGCGTTTCTTTCCGCCGGACTTCTTTCCGTCGTTTCGATCGTCTTGGCCGCCGAGCGTGACGGATATCCCGCCGAACAGTGCGCCCATTCTCGCCCCTACTCGCGCTCGGGGACCTTGAGCATCATCACGAAGCCGATGACGAACAGGATCGCGATGCTCATGACTCCGAGGCTGGAGTTTCCGCTGATGGCCGTGAAGGTGCCCACGAGGAAGGTGCCCAGGATGGCCGCGTACTTGCCGAAGATGTCGAAGAAGCCGAAGTACTCGTTGGCGCGCTCCTTGGGGCAGAGCTTGCCGAACTCGGAGCGCGAGAGCGCCTGGATGCCGCCCTGGAACATGCCGACGAGGATGGCGAGCACCCAGAACTCGGTGGCGGTGCGCAGGAATAGCGCGGCGAACAGCGTGATGCCGAAATACGCCGCGATGGCGATGAGCAGCATGCGGCGCGTGCCGTGCTTGCTGGACAGGCGGCCGTAGATGATGGCCGACGGGAACGCCACGAACTGCGTGACCAGGAGCGCGAGCACGAGCTGTGTCGCGTCGATGCCGAGGTCGGTGCCGTAGCTTGTGGAGAGCTTGATGATGGTGTGCACGCCGTCGATGTAGAAGAAGTACGCGATCATGTAGAACTTGATTGCCTTGTTGGCCCACATCTCCTTGAGCGTGCCGCCGATGCCGCCGATGGCCTTGGCGATGGCGTCGGACTCTCGCGGCTTGAAGTGCTTCTGCTCGACGTCTCTGAGCATGGGGATCGTGAAGACGAGCCACCAGGCGGCGGTGATCGCGAAGGCAATCTGCATCGCCGTCTGCAGGCCGAGCCCCAGCTTGTCGTAGTTGAGCACGATGAGCAGGCATGCGATGAAGGGCACGCAGCTGCCGATGTAGCCCCACGCATAGCCATGGCTGGAGACCTCGTCCATGCGGTCGTCGGTCGTCGCGTCGACGAGCAGCGCGTCGTAGAAGACCATCGAGGAGTTGAGCGCCACCGAGCTGATCACATAGATGACGAGGAACGCCATGGCGCTCGTGGGGATGCCGAGGGCGACGGTGGCGACGACGCCCGTGCCCACGCAGCCCACGATGAACTTCTTCTTCATGCCCTCCATGTCGGCGATGGAGCCCAGAATGGGCATGAGCAGCGCGATGATGAGAGAGGCGATGGTCTCAGCGTAGCTCCACGCAACGACGACGCCGCCTTCGGGCGCCAACGAGCTGAAGTAGATGGGGATGACGCTCGTGGCAAGAAGGACCAGGGCTGAGTTGCCCACGTCGTACATGATCCAGCTCTTCTCGGCACGGGTGAACTTCTGTTTTGCCATGGTCTCTCCATCTCTAGGGGCACCCAATGCTTCGGAAACATATAGATGATACGTTACCCTTCATCGTTTGCACATAACGAGCAGCTCGAGTAATGGTTGGGTAAAGAGGCCATTTATGCCGCAGACGGCGCCGATTCGCCGTCCTGCGGGCGCGCGCCGGGGCCTCGTGGGGCATAATCAAAGGCAAAACCGTCGAAGGGACACCCGATGCCCGCGATTCTTACGCACGATTTCTTTGGAAAGAGCGTCGCCGACGACGCCGCGAAGCTCCTCGGCTTTGTGACCGAGGACGAGCGCTGCGCCTTCCTGCTTGGAAACCAGGGTCCCGACCCCCTGTTCTATCTGTGCGTCGACCCGCTTATGAGCAAATGGGAGCCCCTCGGCAACGTGATGCACTCCGCCCGCCCGGCGCGCCTGCTTCTGGCCATGCACGAGGCTGCCGAGCGCCTGGAGGGCGCCGAGCGCATGACGGCGCGCGCCTACGTCGCGGGCTTTGCCTGCCACTACCTGCTCGATCGCGCGGTCCACCCGTTCGTGTACTACTGGCAGCTCGGGCTCACGAAGGCCGGCGTCCCGGGCCTCGACGCGTCGAGCCAGAAGTACGTTCACGCCGAGATCGAGCGCGACCTCGACGAGGCGGTGCTGTGGGGCGTCGAGCACAAGACGGTCCGCGAGTACAGGCCCTACGAAGAAGTGCTGCGGGCGTCCGGCCGCGTGCTCGCCGCGGTGGACAAGGTGTACTTCTATGTGTCGCTTTGGGCCTACGGCCGCGCGATCGATCCGAGGACCTTCTCGACGGCGGTGCACGAGTTCCGCCTTGCGCAGCGCGTGCTCTACTCGGCGCACGGCGTGAAGACGAGGGCGATCGCCGACGCCGAGCGCCTCGTGCGCGGCGGCCACTCGCTCGTGGGCGCCATGGCGCATCGCGCCCGCGCGGAGGCGACCTCGGACTTCGACAACCGCGAGCGCCGCGCGTGGGAGAACCCGTTCACGCACGAGGTGCGGGAGGCGTCTTTTGCGGACCTCTTTGAGGAGGCGCGCGCCTGCGTGCTTCCGGCCCTTGGCGCCATGTTCTCCGGCGACTTCGACAGAAAGGCGGCGGCGGAGCTTACAGGCGGCCTCAACTTCGAGGGCGAGCCGGTGGACCCCGACGGGGGCTTCGACTGGCAGGGGCTCTGAGCCGTCGAGCTAGGGGGTACCGTTTGGCAGTCCGCCGGGGGCAAACGGTAATCTTATGGCCAAGACAAGTAAGCTAGGTGCTGGCGCGGGCGACGTCAGACGATGACGCCCGGTTGATGGGTTCGCTTGAATGTGAGGAGGTCCGGATGGCCACATATGTTTTCTCCGACGTGCACGGCCACGCCGCGCCCCTCGCGCGCGCTATCAAGAAGATCGCGCCGTCCGAAGACGACGTCTTCTACTGCCTGGGCGACATGATCGATCGCGGCCCCGACCCGCTCGGCGTGATCTCCATTGTGCGCTCGCTGCCCAACGTCCACGTTCTTATGGGCAATCACGAGGACCTCATGATGGCCTGCATGCTCGAGCTCGAGGACGAGCTCGATGCCGTCAACGCCGCGAACTGGGGCATCAACGGCGGGATCGTGACGTCCGAGGCGCTCGCCGGGCTGAGCGAGGACGAGGCCGACGAGATCGTGGGATGGGTGGCCTCGCTGCCGCGCTGTGCGCACGTGACGGTGGAGGAGCGTCCCTACCTGCTCGTGCACGCCGGCATCGACCCGTCCGCCGTCACGGTCGAGGGGCCGTGGGACGACCAGAAGCTCGACGCGCTTCTTGCCGAGCAATCGCCTGACGATCTCCTGTGGATCCGCGAGGGGTTCTGGGGCTCGCACACGGGGCTTGTGGACGCCGAGGGCAAGGGCCCGATCGTCATCGCGGGTCATACGCCGACGCCCTATCTCGACCGCCTGTGCGCAGACCTCAATGAGCCGCTCCGCGACGAGGACGGCCGCGCGAAGATGCTCAAGGTCGGCGCCGACCAGACCACGGGTGGCGTGGCCGACCGCTGGGATATCGACGCCGGCGCTGCCGGCGGCGCGGGCTTCGGCCGGGTCGGCATCATGCGCCTGGACGACGGCGCCGAGTTCTACGAGGATATTTCCGAGGAGGAGTAGCGGTTGCGCGGCGCTAAGGAACCGCAGGTTCCAGCCGGCCGCACGGCCTCGTCGCTAAGAAATGGCGGGTTACAGCCTTGATGTGGCGCTATTGCGCTAAGAAATCCCAGGTCTCAGCTGGATGTAAGGGCTGGGACCCGGGATTCTTTAGCGTGATTGGGTTGGAGCCTGCGTTTTCTTGGCGCGGGCTACCAGGTGCGGGCGAGGCGATCGATGGCCTCGGCGGCGGTGCCCTCGTCGACGCCCTCGATGCGGACGACCACGGCCTCCCCTGTGCGCACCCCCATGGAAAGAAGCGCCATCAGGTCCGAGGCGTCGGCCGCGCGGCCCTCGTGCATAAACGTCACGCGGCTACGCCAGCGCTGGGCCTCGCCGGCAAGGAGCACGGCCAGCTGTATATGAAACCCCAACGGGTCGGTGATCTGGCGCACGATCTCGCGCATTACGCCCCTCTCCCAAGCATAACCTTGAACGAAAATAGCAGCCTGAGCAGGGGAAGAAAAGAGGGGAGTCGGCGAACGTTTTGCCCTCTCCCCGTAAATGGGCAACGCGTGTCGGACATGCTTTTTTTGACAATCGAGTCGCGCAGGCGCCCCGAGGATCGCGCTACAGCTCGCGGCGGGCGTAGAGGCGCGTCGAGACGAGCATCGAGGTGAGGTAGGCGGCAGCGGCGGCGCCGAGGATGCCGAGGGCGATTGCCGGCGTCGGCAGCGTGGCGGCCACGTCGGCAAGGTTTCCTGCGACGGTGAGGACGGGCCCCCTGAACTGCTCGAACCCAAGAAGGGCGATTAACAGGAGCGGCGCGACCGCGGCGATTTTCCCGCGTTCGACCCCAAGGGAGAAAACCAAGGGCATCTGTATTGCGAGGATGGCGAAGAGGCTTGCTATGGTCGCGAGAAACGCCGACGCGGGCTCGGGCGCAAAGAGAAGCCCGAGCTGCTTGGCATCGGACCCGTTTACGAGGGACATGGCGAGGGCGAGTACGAGGGAGGCGACGAGTCCCGCCGCCATCGTCGCCGTGATCGCCAGCGCCATGATCCCGTAGCGGGCCTTGACCACGTCTGCGCGCCCGATGGGAAGAAGCTCCAGGCGCCCGCGAGCCCATTCACCGCGGTCATCGGCTCCGAACAGCGCGAACATGATAAAGAGGCAGCTCGTATAACACATGCAGCACGTCATGGCGATGACCATGGCGGTGGGGTCGCTTGCGTTTCCCATGGCGGTGAACCCGCCGATCACAAGCGATGTGAGCAAGTAGTGCGCCAGGTATTTCTTTACGACGCACCAGTCCGAGAACATCAAAGCGCGCATTTTTTACCTCACTTCTCCTTTGACCAGAAGCGTCATGACGTCGTCGATGGTCGCGCGGTCGCACACGAGGCCGGGGTGCTTGCGGACAAACGCCGCGCGGTCGTCGACGAGCAGCGTCCAGCTGAGGTCGCCTCGCAGGACGCGGGCGCGGCCGTCTCCTGACCAGGCGCGCTCGCCATCGAGGATCTCCTCGAGCTCCGCCGAGCGAAGGCGTGCCACGCCCATATGGCCTTCGATCTCGTCTATATCGCAGGCAAGGAGCACGCGGCCGCTGTCGATGATCGAGATCCGGTCGCATATTCTCTCAAGGTCGCCGGTGATATGGCTGCTGATGAGCAGGCTGCGGTCGCCCGGTTCCATCCAACGGCGGAGCAGGTCGAGCACGTCGTCGCGGACGATGGGGTCGAGGCCTGCGGTCGGCTCGTCCATCACAAGGCAGGTGGCGCCCGATGCGATGGCGGCCGCGAGCTGGAGCTTCATGCCCATGCCGCGGCTCAGCTCCTTGATGGTCCGCTTGCCGTCGAGCGGCAGGTCGAGCGCCGCGCAGGTTCTCGCAAAGAGGACGCGGTCGAATGCGGGGAAAGCGAGTCGGTGCATCCGCTCGACGTCGGGTACGGTCATTTCCGAAGGGTAGGGGCACACGGCGCTCACCGCGCCGAGCTTGGCCGTGCGCTCGATGCGGCCGGAGTCGGGCGCGAGCGATCCCAGCGCCATTCGCATGAGGGTGGTCTTTCCGGCTCCGTTGCGCCCGACGAGGCCCACGACGCAGCCGCGCGGGACCTCGAGCGTGACGTGGGCGACGTCGAAACCGTCGAAGTGCTTCGATATGTCAATCAAGCGCAGGTCGAATGACGTGTCTGTCATGCTGCTCACTTCTCTTCGAGTTGGATGTCGAGCATCTCGCGCAGCTCGTCGTCGGAAAGGCCGCAGGCGCGCGCGTCGCAGACGGCGCGGGCGAGGGAAGCCTCCACGCGGCGCAGGCGCTCCTCGCGCAGGAGGTCAAGATTCTGCTCCGCCACGAAGCATCCCTTGCCGGGAATGGTGGTCACGTAGCCCTGCGCCTCGAGATCTTGGTAGGCGCGCTTGGTCGTGATCGCGCTGATGCGCAGCTGCGCGGCGAGCGCGCGGATGGAAGGGAGCTGCTCGCCTGCGGCGAGCTCCCCTGCGGCGACGGCGTCGCGTATCTGCGCCGCGATCTGCTCGTAGATGGGCTTGTCCGATGAGTTCGAGAGGACGATCTCCACGTTGTTCCTCCGTGGTCGAGCGGTGGTGCTAAGGCCTTGAATAACTGTATATACCGTACATATACAGTAGTCAAGATAATTCGCTTGGCGTGGTCAAAATTGCCGCGCAACCAAAAAGTGCACGATAGTTGCTATGCGCAACCGTGCAGGTAGAGCATACTGTGCGCAAGGTAAGGCGCGAGGAATGGGGGACGTTATGGTACTGGGTATGAGCGGGCCGGAACTCATGGTCATCCTGCTGATCCAGCTGGTCCCATTTGCGCTGGGAATTGTCCTGGTCGTTCTTGCGATCAGGTGGTTCATTCGCCAGGAGCGCGAGGCAAAGCGCCCGGAGCTCAAGGCCGAGCGCGCGAGCCTGGGCGAGGTTATCCGCGCGCGCCGAGATGCGTGCGGCATGACCCAGGAGCTCGTCGCTCAGAAGCTCGGCGTGAGCCGCCAGGCTGTGGGGAAGTGGGAGTCGGGCAAGTCCGAGCCGAGCACCACGAACTTGATGGCGCTCGCTGAGTTGTTCGGCACCGACGCAGCCGAGCTTCTGCGCGAGGTCAAGCGCTGAGGGCGGTCATGGTCAAGGGAGGGGAGGGCCATGGCTGACAAAAAGATTCTTCTTGCGGGTAAGGCGCTCGACAAGGTCATGCCGGCCATCAGGTCGGGGAGGATCCTCGCGGCAAAGACGGACGCCACGCGCCTCCACCCCGATTCCTGCGCGACCCGCACGGAGGACCTCCTCGCGGTCAACCTAGGGCCGATCGCGCACGTCGTGGACGTCACGGGGGCGAATCCACTGCAGGTCGCGGTGACGTCACCTGCCGCGAGGCGGCGCGTGCCCGGCTTCGAGTTCTCGCTCTTTCCCGAGGAGTTTCCCGCGGGCACGCTCATGGAGATATCCCAGGACATCTTGGTGCCCTCATTCGAGTGGTATTACCTCCATAAGGCGCTATCCCTGAGTTTTGAGAAACAAGTTCTGCTCGGGTTCGAGCTCTGCGGGCGATTCGCGCATTCGGCGATGTGCGACGGCTCGAGCACCTGTGACTTTCTCGTTGACCCCGTGCTCGACGCCGACTCGCTGCGTTCGTATATTGAGCAGTCGGCGGGGATGACGGGCTTAAAGCCCGCCAAGGCCGCGGTCGGGTGGGTCCTGGACAACGCGTACTCGCCGCGGGAGGCGGTGATCGCGCTCGAGCAGATGCTGCCGCCGCGCAGGGGCGGAAGAGGATATCCGGCCCCGATCCTCAACCCGGTAATCTCCGTTCCGCCCGATAAACGCGGCATCGTCTCGCGCGAGACCTTTATGCCCGACCTGTACTGGCCGGGTGCGCTCGACGTCGAGTACGACAGCGGGTATCACAACGAGGAGAGCCAGGTCGAGAGGGATAAGGCAAGAGTTGCCGATATCCAGGCGCTTGGCATCCCCGTGATCTCTGCGACCAGAAGCTCGCTGGCGACCTGCGATCGAGCGGAGCTGCTCGGCAGGCAAATCGGCGCCAAGCTCGCCAATGCGATGGGCTTGCCGATGCGGCGGAGGCTCAAGCGCCTCGACGACCTTGATCTCCAGCAGTCTCGCGCAGCTTTGCATGCACGGCTTATGGCAGCAATCGGGTCTCCGCTGAGGGCCGGAACCCGTAAAGACGGCGGCGTATGGGCGTTTGACGGGGACGACCTGCAAGGAATCGACGATTTTGAGTGAAATATAGGGCGATTTTACCGTACACCGCGTAGCTCCAAATCAGTGCTGGTTTTACCCCATCATAAAACGCCTGGTAGATTGATTGTTAAAGTTATGATGCCACGTCATTGTGAGTGGATTAGACTCAAAATCGTCGATTCGTTGACAGCGAAAGCCGTCAACTCAAGGCGAGGGACCTCTGAAGGGTAGAATCGCCTGAAACGGCAATCGAAGGGAGCCGAAGATGAACGAAACCATCACCGTTATTCACAATCGTCGCAGCTGCCGCAAGTTCAAGGCCGATATGCCCTCATCAACCGACCTCGATCAGATTGTCGAGGCGGGCCTCTATGCCGCATCCGGCAGGGGACGGCAGGCCTCGATCGTCCTTAAGGTGACGAACAAGGAGCTTCGCGATCGCCTCTCGGCAATGAACGCCCGCATCTGGGGCAAGTCTGAAGATGTCGACCCCTTCTTTGGCGCTCCTGCCGTTCTCGTTGTGCTCGCCGACCGCACTGTGCCCACCCACGTGTACGACGGCTCGCTGACCATGGGCAATATGATGCTCGCCGCCGAGTCGCTCGGCCTCGCGAGCATCTGGATTCACCGCGCTAAGGAGGAGTTCGATTCCGAGGAAGGCAAGCAGATCCTCAAGGACCTCGGGGTTGAGGGCGACTACGAGGGTATCGGTCACTGCGCCGTCGGTTACTGGGACTGCGAGAAGCCGGAGCCTCCCGCGCGCCGCGACGGCCGCGTGTTTTCCGCCGAGTAGCCCGATCGGACGGAGGTTCGCGCCCCCTCATCTGTTAGCCTTAAAGGCCGCGCGGCTCCACGCCGTCGCGGCCTTTTTCGTCGCGTAGAAAGTCACACCATGGAACTCAGCCAGGCAATTGACCTTGCGAGCGCATTCGTCCTCCCGGGCCTCGTCTCCGACGAGGCGTCGCTGCAGGCGGAGCGCATGAAGAACGAGGACGCCATCAAGACCTTGATGGACGCCTGGCGCTCGGCGCCCGCCGGCAAGGAGCCGTTCGGCTTCGACCTCGTGCTCTCTCTTGTCGACAGCAACCGAGACGTGTGCGACCGCATCGGCGCCGACAGGCTCCGCGACACGTCCCCCTCGGCTCTCGCGCGAAAGCTCCCCGACGCCGACCTTGTCCACGCCGTCGCCGCGATGCAGCGCCGTCCCGACGCCGAGGTTGCGGCAATCGCCGGCCCCGGCCTCGAGGACCTGAACATCGCCTACGTGGACGCCCCCGTCTCGGGTATGGTCATGGGCATCGACATCGAGACCACCGACCGCGACCCCGCTCGCGGCTACGTGGTCAACATCGGCCTCGAGTTCATGGACCTCGCGGCAAAGGCGAAGCCCCACGACGCCTTCGCCGGCTATTGCGGCATTCCGCCCATGTACGCCGAGAAGGGCGTCCCGCTCGAGTTCATCCACCACATCACCTGGGACGACCTCAAGGATTCCAAGCCCCTGCGCGCGAACGCGGCGATGCAGAAGGCCCTGCTCGCCGCCATGTGCGCCTACCCCTTCATGGCGCACAACGCCGCTTTCGAGGACTCCTGGTTCATGCTGAACATCGCCGGGTACGCCGAGGCGCGCAAGGCGGGAAAGATCTGCGTGATCGATTCCCGCGACATCTGCCGACGAGTGGACCCCGAGGTCCGCATCCTGCCGCGCGAGTCTCGTCCCGCCACGCTCGAGAACTGGGCTCGCAGGCGCGGCACGCTGGCTGCCGACGAGTCCGAGGTGCACCTGGGCCTCGACGATGTCGAGCTCATGCTGCGCACCGTCCAGGCGGAGTTCGCCGAGAGGAACATGTTCTAGCCGACAAGCTCCGTCTGCGCGCCAATGCGGCAAGAAAACCCGTCCCTTGTCTGCCCTTCGGTTTACGGGTAATTAAGGTTTGCATCGCCGTCCCCCCGGGCTAGGGCGTTCGCTACTATACTTTCCTGCGAATACCCATCGACCGAAAGGAAGACGACGTGAGCCAGATCGTCACCGCCGACAGCGTTCTTCTAAGCCAGCACGCGGGTTCTCGTGAGGAGGCCCTCACCCTCATCTCTCAGAAAGCCGCCGAGCTCGGCATCGCCGACGACGCGGATGCCCTGTTCAGCGCCTTCGTGGCCCGTGAGAACATGGGCGAGACGGGCATGACCGACGGCTTTGCCATCCCGCACGCGAAGAGCTCCGCCGTCAAGCGCGCCGCTGTCATCGTCTTCAAGAACGCCGAGCCCCTCGACTGGCCGAGCTTCGACGAGAAGCCCGTGGTCTGCGCCATCGCCCTCATGGTCCCCGACGGTGAGGCGGGCACCGAGCACATCCGCCTGCTCTCCAAGACCGCCACACTCCTGATGAACGAGGGCTTCAAGGGCCTCGTGCGCAACAGCCAGAGCGCCGCCGAGATCGCCGACGCCATCCAGAAGGGCATCCAGGAGTAGCGGCTCCGCTGCTCTGCCGAGCTCGATCGTTCAACCAAGTCCGTCCGCGCCCCGCCCCTTTGGGCGGGGCTTTGGCCTAGGAGGCACCATGGCATTCAAGCAGCTCACCGACAAGTGCGTCGCGGTCTTCTTTGCCGCGGGATTCGAGGAGGTCGAGGCCATTGCCGTCGTCGACCTGCTTTTCCGCGCGGGCATCCCCTGCGATATGGTCTCGATTGCAGAAGACCTGCAGGTAGCCTCGTCGCGCGACGTGACCGTCGTGTGCGACCGCAGCATCACCGAGGAAGGCTTCGACTTCGACGCCTATGACATGCTCGTGCTGCCCGGCGGCATCCCCGGCATGCCGAACCTGCGTGCCTGCGAGCCGCTCTGCGACGCCCTCGTCAAGCACGCCGCCGACGGCAGGGGAGTGGCAGCTATCTGCGCCTCCCCCTCGATCCTGGCAGAGCTCGGCATCCTCAAGGGCAAGCACGCCACGGCAAACCCGCACTTCCAGAACACCGTCACGGAGCACGGCGGCGTGCTCGAGGCGGACAAGAAGGCCGTCACCGACGGCAACGTGATCACGAGCCAGGGCATGGCGACCGCCGTGTGGTTCGGTCTCGAGATCGTCAAGCGCTATGTCCCCGCCGAGGTCGTTGAGCACGTCAAGGAGGGCATCGTCCTCATGGACTAGCCGCGTTCCAAGGCTGCCGACCAAGGGCGGCGCGCGAATGTGTCCATCGCGTGGCCAGATTCCGCCTTCGGTTGACGTGCTGTGCGCGCGAGTGTATCTTCACCGCGTCAAAATTCAGTATTTGTGCATAAATAGCATTTAATATGCACGATTTTAGAAAGAGTCAGCGCATGGAATGCATAAAAGCCTGTGTCGTCGGGGCTACGGGATACGCGGGGATCGAGGTCTGTAGGCTGGTGCTCAACCACCCGAATATGGAGCTCGTCATGGCGACCGACCGCAAGGAGGCCGGCACCAAGCTGGCGGCCGTGTACCCGAGCTTTGCCGGCGTCAGCGACATCGAGCTCTCGCTTCCCGACCCCGAGCGCATCGCCGAGGTGGCCGACGTCGCGTTTCTCGCCGTGCCCCACACAGCGTCGCTCGCCATCACCCCGCGCCTGCTCGAGGCCGGCGTGACGGTTCTCGACCTTTCCGCCGACTATCGCCTGCACGACCCGAAGGTCTACGAGGCCTGGTACAACACGCCCCACACGAGCCCCGAGCTCCTCTCGCAGACCGTCTACGGCCTGCCTGAGCTCAATCGAGAAGGGCTCTGCGCCCTCGCCGCGCGCCATGCCGCCGGCGAGGCCGTCCTCGTCTCGGTCCCCGGCTGCTACCCGACCGCGACGGCGCTCGCCGCCACCCCGGCGCTCGCCGCGGGCCTCGCCTCGGGCGACCTCGTGATCTCCGACGCCATCTCCGGCGTCTCGGGCGCCGGTCGCGGCTGCAACGCGCGCACCCATTTCTGCCACGCCAACGAGTCCGTCGAGGCCTACGGCGTGGCCAAGCACCGCCACACGCCCGAGATCGAGCAGACGCTGAGCGAGGTGGCGGGACGCCAGATCGACGTCGTCTTCACCCCGCACCTGGCGCCGCTTACCCGCGGTCTTCTTGCCACCGTGTACATGGAGGCGGCCGACGGCGTGGACGCCGAGCGGGTCCAGGCCGCCTATGAGGAGCGCTATGCCGACGAGCCTCTGGTCACTGTCCTGCCTGCCGGCTCCATGCCTTCCACGAGCTCCGTCGTGGGGACCGGGCGCGCCCAGGTCGGCGTCGCGCTCGACGACCGACGCCGCCGCATGATCATCGCGTCGTGCGCGATCGACAACCTCGGCAAGGGCGCCGCGGCCCAGGCCATGCAGTGCGCGAACATCGTCTGCGGCCTCGCGGAGCGCACGTCCGTGGACTCCGCCGCGCCGCTTATCTAGGCTGGCCCTCAAGGCATCCCATCAGCAAGTGATAAGGACCTTTATATGACTGACTTCGCTCCCATTGCGGTGCCCACCCCCAACGACGCGCCCGAGGCCTTCGGGTTCGTCGCCTGTGAGGGCGGCGTCTGCGCGGCCGAGGGCGTAAGCGCCGCCGGCCTGCATGCGGGCTTTCGCCACGACCCGAAGCGTCGCGACATGGCGCTCGTCGTGGCCGACGAGACCTGCGTCGCCGCGGGCGCCTTCACCACCAACCGCTTCTGCGCCGCCCCGGTGACCGTCTCGCGCGAGCACGTTGCCGACGGGCACGCGCGCGCCGTGATCCTCAATTCCGGAAACGCCAACGCCGCGACCGGCGAGCCCGGCCTCGCCGTCGCGCGCAAGACCGCCGACTACGTCGCCGCCGTGCTCGGCTGCGAGCCCTCCGACGTGCTCGTCGCCTCGACCGGCGTCATCGGCGCCGAGCTCGACTTCGCGCCGTTCGAGGACGGCGTGCCGGCCGCGCGCGCCGCGCTCGCGCACAGCGCCGAGGCGGCCCACGACGCCGCCTGCGCCGTGATGACCACCGATACCGTGCCCAAGGAGGCCTCCTTCGAGGGCCGCGTGGCCGCCGCCGACGGCAGTGAGTACACCATCCACTTGGGCGGCTTCGTCAAGGGCTCGGGCATGATCCAGCCGAACATGGCGACCATGCTCTGCGTTATGTCCACCGACGCCCCGCTCACCGAGGCCGCCGCCCATAAGGCGCTTCTTGCCGCGGTCAAGCAGACCTTCAACAAGGTGACGGTCGACTCCGACACCTCCACGAACGACACCGCGATTCTTCTGGCCACCGGCAAGGCGGCTCTTGCCGGCGAGAAGATCGACGTCGACTCGCCCGCCTTCCCCGCGATCGCCGCGGGCGTCAAGGCCGTCTGCGGCGAGCTCGCGCGAAAGATCGCGGCAGACGGCGAGGGCTCGACCAAGCTCGTGACCGTGAACGTCCTGGGCGCCGCCAACAACGTCGATGCCGACACGGTGGCGCGCTCGATCGCCAACTCGCCGCTGGTCAAGACCGCGATCTTCGGCCATGACGCCAACTGGGGCCGCGTGGCTGCGGCCGCCGGCAAGTGCGGCGTGGCCTTCGACCAGACGAAGGTCGACATCGACTTCATGGGCGTGCCCGTGTGCCGCGCCGGCCTCACCGTTCCCATGGACGAGGAGGACATGCTGCGCCGCTTCGAGGCGCCCGAGATCGACATCGTCGTCGACCTCCACGACGGCGACGCCGCTTGCCGCATCTGGACCTGCGACCTCACCCACGACTACGTGACCATCAACGGCGACTATCGCACGTAGATGGGACAAAAGGGACGGGGGATTTTGTCCCAAAGCCCGCCGCGGGTTTTGGGCGACCCCTCGATTCCCCGTCGCGTTTGCCCGTTTTGGGACAAAATCCCCCGTCCCTTTTGTCCCAACCTCGCCCGAAGAGAGGCTTAGCGTATGAAGAAGCGCGGAATCCAGAGCCGTGACGTCGCGGCTGCCAAGGCCGAGACCCTCATTGAGGCGCTGCCCTGGATCAACAAGATGTACGGCAAAACCTTCGTCATCAAGTACGGCGGGTCTGCCATGGAGGACAAGGAGCTCTGTGCCCGCGTCGTGGCCGACATCGAGCTCATGAAGCTCATGGGCGTGCGCGTGGTGCTCGTCCACGGCGGCGGCAAGGCCATCAACGCCCTGCTCAAGCGCCTGGACGTCCCCGTCAAGTTCAAGGACGGCCTGCGCGTGACCGACCCCGACACCATGGAAGCCGTACGCGAGGTCCTTATCGGCAAGGTCAACCAGGAGCTGGTCTGGGCCTTAAACGAGTACGGCCACAACGCCGTGGGCATCTCGGGCGCGGACGGGAAGACCCTGAAGGCGGAGGTCGTCGACCCCGAGCTCGGCCGCGTCGGCCGCGTCCGCGAGGTGGACACGAACCTCATCAACACCATCCTCGACGACGGCTACATTCCCGTGGTCGCGTCTGTGGGCTGCGCCCCGGACGGCTTTCTGAACATCAACGCCGACGCGGCTGCCGGCAAGATCGCCGAGGCCATGGGCGCCGACAAGCTCATCTACCTCACCGACGTCGACGGCCTGCTAGAGGACGTGAACGATCCCGAGAGCCTCATCGCCCAGATGAGCCGCACCGAGACCCATGAGCTGCTCGACTCGGGTAGGCTCGACGGCGGCATGATCCCCAAGATCCGCTCGGTTGCCAGCGCGCTCGACTCCGGCGTCCAGGAGGTCGTCATCGTAAACGGCAAGGCCGATCACTCGCTGCTGCTCGAGATCTTCACCGACGAGGGCTGCGGCACCATGTTCACCCAGGATTAGGAAAGAGGCACCTATGTCTGATTTCTCCACCGTCCCCTCCGAGGTCAAGGCCCTCGACGACTCCTACGTCCTCGGCACCTACGGCCGCCTGCCCGTCGAGTTCGTCAAAGGCTCCGGCGCCGTGCTCACCGATTCTGAGGGCAACGACTACCTCGACTTCCTCGGCGGCATCGGCTGCGCGTCGCTCGGCCACTGCCACCCCGCCGTGGTCGCCGCCGTGCGCGAGCAGGCGGAGAAACTCTGGCAGGTCGGCAACTACTTCTACGTCGAGAACCGCGGCGAGGCCGCCAACGGGCTCTCCACGCTGCTCTCGCGCATCACCGACGAGTCCGGCCATGTCACCGGTTCCGCCGCCGTCACCTGGAAGACCTTCTTCGCCAACTCCGGCGCCGAGGCGAACGAGGGCGCGATTAAGCTCGCCCGCCGTTGGGGCGAGGTCAAGCTGGACGGCGCCTATGGCGTGATCAGCGCAAAGAAGTCCTTCCACGGCCGCACGCTGGCAACGCTCGCCGCCACCGGCCAGGACAAGTTCCACGAGACCTTCCGCCCGATGCCTGCCGGCTTCGCCTCCGTCGACCTGAACGACATCGACGCCCTCCGCGCCGCCGTCGAGAGCCCGTCGCCCGAGTGCGGACCGGTCTGCGCCGTTATGCTCGAGTGCGTTCAGGGCGAGGGCGGCGTGTGGCCTGCCGACTACGACTACCTGCGCGACGTTGCCGACCTTTGCCGCGAGAAGAACCTCATGCTCATCATCGACGAGGTCCAGACCGGCTTCTTCCGCTGCGGGTCGCCCTTCAGCTTCCAGCGCGCCGGCATCGTGCCCGACATCGTGACCATGGCCAAGGGCATCGCCGACGGCTTCCCCATGGGCGCCGTCGCTGCCCGCACCAAGGTTGCCGACCTCATGAAGCCCGGCGACCACGGCTCGACCTTCGGCGGCAACGCCCTTGCCGCGGCCGCCGCGCGCGCCACGATCGACACCCTGCGCGACGAGCAGATGGGCGAGCACGTGATCGCCGTGGGTAAGCACCTGCGCCACCGCCTGCAGGCCATGCCGCACGTCATCGAGGTCCGCGGCCGCGGCCTCATGCGCGGTGCCCAGCTCGACGTGCCCATTGCCTGCGAGCTTGTCGACGAGGGCCTGGCCGAGGGGCTCGTCCTCAACCACATCGGCGACTCCATCCTGCGCTTCCTGCCGCCGCTCGTCATCACGCGCGAGCAGGTCGACGAGGGCATGGACAAGCTCGAGGCGCTAATCAACAAGCTCGCGTAGCAAGAAGAACGCCTGAGATCGGCACACGATGGGCCCGGAAGCGATTCCGGGCCCGTTTTTTGTCGCCGGCGTGGGCTTGCTGTGGAGAATCAGGCGGAAACTCGGTGTCTGCAGAATGCTTGCGGCCGTGCCCTTCTTTCCATGGCGGCCCCCATCTGCATCGATGCGATTCTGTCCATCCCCCGCCAGTCTTCCGCCGGCGTTTCGCAAGTCAGCCGCCAGCGTTTCGAAAGAAACGCCCTGTAGGCTCGAGGCCCGGTTGCGTTCGCTCGGGTCGAGGGAAGGGAGGGGCGTCGATGCTCACGGTTGCCGCGCGCACGTTCGTCGGGTCGGTAAAGACGGTAAACCAGGACGCGTATTGCGTCCTCGTCGGCCAGGCGGGCCCCCAAGAGGTCGGCCTGCTCGCGGTGTGCGACGGGGTGGGCGGCCTTTCTAGCGGCGAGCTGGCGAGCTCGGTCGCCGTCCGTGAGCTCTCGCGCTGGTTCGAGGGCGGCGTCGCGAGGGGGCTGGCGGACGGCGCGAGCATGGGCGGCCTCGCGTTGCCCGATGTCCGGCGTCTGTGGACGGGCTATTTCGAGGACCTCAACGGCCGCATGTGGGCCTATTCGCAAAGCCTCAACGTGCGTATGGGGACGACCTTCACGGGCGCGGTGCTCGTCGAGGGAGGCTTCGTCGTCGGGCATGTTGGCGACTGCCGGGCGTATCGTTTAGGGCCCGACGGCGCCGAGCTCCTCACGCGCGACCAGACGCTCGTCCAGCGGGAGCTCGACGCGGGCAGGATCTCGGCGGAGCAGGCGAGGCGACATCCGCAGGCATCCGTGATCCTCCAGGCCCTCGGGGCGCAGGAGGCGATCGCCCCCGCGTTCTCGTTCGGCGAGATGGCACCGGGAGACACGCTCCTCATCTGCAGCGATGGGCTTCATCGGAGGCTCGACGAGGTCGATTTCGCGCTTCTTGCCGAGGCCGAGGGTACCGAAGAGGCGCTGCTCGACGCCCTCGACACGCTCATTGCGCGCGCCATCGACCGCGGCGAGAAGGACAACATCACCGCGGTCTGTGCGCGCATCGGCGGCTTGCGCGCGGACGGGGACGACGAGCCCACCTTGGCGGCGCCCTCGGGCGGGGGTGAGTGACGATGGCGCAGGTCGGAGACGTCGTCGGCAAGAAGTACGAGATCTTGTCGCTCGTGGGCAAAGGCGGCATGTCGCGCGTGTGGCTTGCCCGCGACCGGCGGCTGAATAAGCTGTGGGCTGTCAAGGAGATCGGCAGGACGGAGCGCGACGCGGGCAACGAGGTGGTCGTTCAGAGCCTCGTCGCGGAGGCGAACCTCATGAAGCGCCTCGACCACCCGATGCTCCCCCGCGTCGTGGACATCCTTTACGGCGCGGGGACGATCTTCGTCGTCATGGACTACGTCGAGGGAACCTCGCTTGGGCGGGTGCTGCGCGACGCGGCCCGCCCCTTCGCCGAGGCCGACGTCATCGCCTGGGGCATCGAGCTCTGCGGCGTGCTCGAGTACCTCCATACGATGGACCCGCCCATCGTCTATCGGGATATGAAGCCCGACAACATCGTGCTGCGCGAGGACGGGGGCGTGCGCCTCGTCGACTTCGGCATCGCGCGGGAATACAAGCAGGGCGCCTCCTCGGACACCCGCGTGCTCGGGACGAGGGGCTATGCCGCGCCGGAGCAGTTTGCCCTCGACGCCCAAACCGACGCAAGGGCCGATATCTACTCCCTCGGCGTGACGCTCTACGTGCTCGTTACCGGCCGAACGGCTGCCGGGGAGACCTACTGGCGGCCCATCCGGCAGATAAACCCCGCTCTCTCGGAAGGGCTTGAGCATGTCATAGCCAAGGCCACGCAGGCGAATCCCGACGACCGCTACCAAACGGCCGCCGATATGTGCCGGGACCTAGAGAACCACGAGAAACTGACCCGTGCTTATCGAGGTGCGCTCAAAAAGAGGCTCAGGAGCTTCAATCTGTTGTGCGTCGCCGGCGTCGCGCTGGCCGTCGCGGGGGCCCTGTGCCTCGCGGCAAGCCAACAGATTAAAAGCTCAACCTACGAGGCCCTCCTCGCCTCGGCGCGCGCGGCAGGCGTCGAGGCCGACCGTGCCGGCGGCGCGTCGCCCGCGGAGGGGCGCTACATGGAGGCGATCGCCGTCGACCCGACGCGGCCCGAGGCCTACTCGGAGCTGGTGGACAGGGTCTTCAAGGCGGACGGGTCCCTCACGGTCCAGGAGGCGGCGCGCCTGGAGGGGCTCATGGAAGCCCGGCGACCCGAGATCGAGGGAAGCTCCGGCTACGCGAGGCTTTGCTACGACATCGGCGTCCTGTACTTCGTCTACTTCGAGCAGGGGGAGGCCGACGAGTCCCGCGGGTACGCGATGAGCGCGGGGGTCCAGGCTGCCCAATGGTTTCGCGCGGCGGCCGACGCCTGCGACGCGCGGTCTGCCGCGGGCAAGAAGTGCGAGCTCACCTTGAGCGAGCGGTCGAGTGCGCAGGCATACATCGTTATCGGCGAGTTCTATAGACGCCTCGCCCAGGCGACGCTTGAGGGGAGCGAGGGCGACGTGTATGCGGGTTATTGGAACATGCTCGAGTCCGCTTTCGGGGGTCTTACGGACACAGACCCCGTCATGGTGCGCCTTCGCCTCTGCTCGCTTATCCACGAGATCGTCTCGTCGCCGACGTACCTGAGCGGCCTTAAGCGCGCAGGGGTCTTGCGCGAGAGCGCCGAGACGCTTCTGGGCAAGGCGACGCTGATGGCGGAAAGCCTCGAGGACGATGCGGCGGCGAGTCGGAAAGCCCAGCGGATGTGCGCGTCGGTCATCTCCGACGCTGCGAGCGAGGCGGCAAAGAAGAACATCGACGCCGTGTACGGCAACGCCGCCGAGCGAGCCACCAAGGAAGGGGAGGCGTGCCCATGATCTGCACGGACGTCTTGCATTTTGCGGGGATTGTTCTTCTGGCGTCGTCGGCCGCGTGCCTTGTGGCCGCGGCCCGGGCATACCGCGTCCTGGACATCCGGGGCGCCAAGGCGGACCTCGCCGGGATTCGGGCGGGCGGCAGCCGCTTGGCCGAACGGAGACGAGCGTCCCCGCGGGCATGCCGCGACGCGCCTCTGCTACCCGACGATCCCGTACCGCGCCCCGTCCCTGCGGCGACGCCCGCCGCCGATGAGCTGACCACGCCTTTGGAAAGCGACCGGGCGCGCAGGTTCCGCATAACCCGAAAAGACATTGTCGCCGCGAGCGACCAGGACATGGAGAGTGGTCGAGCATGACGCATACATCAAGCCATGGGAAACGCCTTTGTGCGCACCGGGTTCTTCTTGCCATCGGGGTGGCGACCTGTCTTGCCGTCCCAATCGCCGCGCCTGCGCTTGCCTTCGACACACACGGGCTCACGTTTCTGGCCAAGATCCTTTTGCCGCCCGAGGCGTGCTGCGAACTCAAATCAAACCTGCTCGAGGAGGGCGGCGAGGGGACTGGCGCGCGTTATTGCGCAGAGACGAGCTTCGACGTCGCCATTGAGGTCGCGTGCGATGACCTGGACCTCTCGCCTACGGAAAACGGGATGCCGAGGGGTGTTCGCGTAGAAGAAAACGGGGAGGCGGCAGGCGGATGGTCGTGGGATGTGGCGCGTCCCGCCGGCGGCAAGAAGGGCTCCGTCCTCCTGACGAAAACGTTTTGCGACGAGGGGTCCTACGAGGTCGCCGTCGTGGTCGGGAGGGGCCCGAGCAAGCGGTCGCATTCGGCGGGCAGGCTCGTGATCGACCGCACTGCCCCAAGCATCAAGGTCGAGTTCGACAACGATAGCGCCCAAAACGGTAGATTTTTCCCTGCCGTGAGGACGGCGAGCATCATCGTGACCGAGCCCAACTTCGATCCGGGGCTTATCGAAATCGAGACCACGGGCATCGTGGGGGCTTGGACAGGCGACGGCGACGCCCATCGCGTCACCGTTTCCTTCGGCGAGGACGGCGAGCACCGCCTGAGGGTGGCGGCGCGCGACCTCGCCGGTAACGCGACGGACCTCTTTGATTTCGGGGCGTTTGTCGTGGACACCCTCGCGCCGTCCGTCGAGATAACGTGCGACAAGGCTCCGACCGGCTCCTTCGCAGGCGTCGACTACTACAACGAGGACGTGACCGCGACCGTTTCCGTGACGGACGAGAACTTCGACGCATCGACGTCGAGGCTTCGCGTCCGCGGCTCGAAAAGCGAGTCTGCGTGGGCGCGTGACGAATCCGACCCCCGTGTGTGGACAAAGACCGTGGCGTTCGACGAGGGCGAGGGGAGGTCGATCTTGGTCGAGGCCCGCGACCTCGCCGGAAACACCCCCGAGGCGGGCGAGGCGGGCTTGGCACTCGGGCCTTTGTCCATCGACACCGCCGCTCCGGAGGCGGTGCGTGCCGGCATCGACGGGACGCCGGCGAGCAACTACGATCAGAGCTGCTATTTCTTTAACCGGGCGGCCTCGTTGTTCGTGGAGTTCTCGGACAACATCGGCCTCGAGTCCGTGCAGGTCGTCGACGGCGGAGACGGGTTCTATAATCGCGACCTGCCCTTGGCAGACGGCGCCGGAAAGAAGACCGCCCGCGTGCCGCTCGCCCTCGCCGATGGGCACGAGATCGACCGAGACGTGCTCGTCGAGGCGCGCGACCTCGCCGGCAACGAGCGCTGTTGGAGCATCTCACCTATGGGCACGGCTCGCGTCGTGGACGAGCGTGAGGTCGAGAACCCCTCGGTGTTTCCGCCCTGGAAGATCCATCCCGATGTTCTCCTTAGGGATACCGCGGCGCCACGTCTTCTGCTTACCGGAGCCAAGGAGGGGAGTTTTTACAACACTGCGCCGGTCGTGGATCTTGCCGTCGACGAGCTCAACATGGCGTACCTCTTGGCACACGAGCCTGACCAGCCGGTCCTTACCGTGACGAAGCGAGAAGGCGATGCCGGCCATGCCCAGAGCATCTGGACGCGCTCGGTGGCCGACCTTGCCGTGACGGGCCGCGACGAGCTCGTCTTTACCGATGAGCACGGGGTTGCCCGCGCCTACGACCGCTACGGCCTGAGCGAGACCTTCTCCGAGGACGGCCACTATGCGATCGAGGCGCAGGTGACGGATTGCGCGAAGAACCAGGGGACGGCGCGCCTCGCCGAGTTTACCGTTGACCGTACCGCTCCGGTTGTCCGGGTCGATTTCGACAACAACGACGCGCACAACGGCAAGTATTACCGCGTGGCTCGAACTGCGACCGTTTCCGTGACCGAGCACAACTTCGATGCGGCCCTATTTAAGATCGAGACCACAGGAACGGTCAGCGCTTGGACCGACGACGGGGATACGCACACCGCCCTTGTCTCGTTTGCCTCCGAGGGCGTGCACGGCCTGGAAGTCTCGGGTGAGGACAAAGCCGGCAACAAGATGGCCCCATATGCCGCCGGTGAGTTCGTGGTCGACCTCACGGCGCCGACCGTGGCCATAACAGGCATCGAGGACGCCTGCGCCTACAACGGGGAGGTTGCCCCGCGCATCAGCTTCGCAGACGAGGCGAACTTCGATCCCGATGGCGCCGCCTGGTTTCTTGCGGGGGCCAAGAACGGGGAGGTGCGCTACGGGGCGGCGACCGTAGACGGCGAGCAGGGGCGCGAGGTGGCGTTCGAGGACTTTTCGCGCGACCCGGACGTGGACGATATCTATACCCTGACGGCGCGGGCGGCCGACCTTGCCGGCAACGAGGCGGAGGCGACGGCGACCTTCTCGGTAAATCGCTTCGGCTCGACCTTCCGCGTGGTCGACGCGGACGCATACAGGCAAAACAACGGTTACCTCACTTGTGCCCGCGAGGTCGTGGTCGAGGAGGTCAATGTCTCGGGCGTCGCGTCGGAGGAGCACGGAGCGACGGTGACCCAGGGCACCTCGGTGCGTGAGCTTGAGCGCACGGAGGAGCCGGGGGAGACCGGCTACGCAATCCGTGAGGGCGTCTCCGAGGCGGAGGGGTCGCGCGGCTGGGCGCTGTACCGCTACGTCATCGCGGCTGGGAACTTCATGGGGGACGGCCGCTACCACGTGAGCGTCCGCTCGAGCGACCTCGCCGAAAACGTCAACACAAGCTCCGGGTTCTATGACCGTGAGGCGAATGGGGAGGCCGCCGCCGAGGTCAGCTTCATCCTTGACGAGACCGATCCCGTGATCTGCAACCTAAGCGTGAACGACGGCGACGTCATCGAGGCGGACGAGTACGAGGGAACCTTCAGGGTCGTGGAGAACATCGGCGTCGCCGACGTCAAGGTGTTCGTCGACGGGCAGGAGGCTATGGCCAAGGGCGACGAGTACGGCAACTACTCCTTTCGGGTGAAGAAGGCCGCGTTCACCGACCGCGAGCTCGAAATCGTCGCCACAGACCTGGCCGGTCGCACCGGTGGGGCAAAGGCGACGGGTTTCCGCGTGACGACCAGCATCCTTGAGCTTCATCCCGCGTGGGTCGCCGGCTTCGTCGTTATGGCTGCCGTACTCGTTTGTCTAGCCGTGTTTTCGCTGATAAAGCAAGGAAATACTGAGAGAAGGGCATCTCAATGACGGTTTGCGGGCTATCTGTCTCTCCTAGATGGATATACATGGATATCCATCTAGGAGAGGCTTTGCGAAAGCGATTCTTTCTAAATGGGGCAACTGCCGCGCCGTTCGCATTCCTTCTGAGGTGTGCGCTCAGCTCGGGATTGACGCCGGCTCGGACCTCGGCGCGGAGATCGTCCGATGATGTGCGAGCAAGGCGAGCTCAGCGAACTGGACTTTGACCCGACGTTTGGTCACGGCCCGGCCAAGCTCCGGCCCGCTCTCGTCGTTTCCGATGGGCTTCTTTAACAACGTGCTGTCCAGCCTTACGGTGGTCTGCCCCATCACATCGATCGCAAATGGCCGTCTGCTTCATGCAGAGATCACTTGGGCAACCTGGTCGAGAGATGTGTGTCTGGAGCGGATTCGCTCGCTCGACCTCTCCGTTCCGGCGCGCTCGGCCAGAAAGCTCGGCGCCATCTTCGGGATCTGAGCCCGCCGAGCGTTGCGCGGACGGCCGAAAAGCCGAAACACCATACTTGTATGGTGGTCTTAGCCTTTTCCGTGGTCGAACCTCTTCTATATGCCGAAGAAGAGGAACATAACACCCGTCGAGATCGAGTTCTCGGCTAAGCTCGCCGCTCGCCTGCGCGGCCTGCGATGCGAGTGCGGCCTCACTCAGGCCGAGATAGCAGAGCGGGCGGACATCGCGCCGAACACCTATCAGCGCTACGAGAGCGGCGAGAGCCGCCCGGGCACTCCTCTGAACCCCGAGTTCTATACCCTCGTCGACCTTGCAAAAGCCTTCGACATCGACCTCAAGACACTTCTTGATATCTAATCCCGCGCCTCCTGGGCACTCTGGACGACTCGTCGTTGCAAAGAAGTTAGCCTAGGAGTACTCTAAAGCGCGGATCGAAGTTAACCATAGCTAACAAGAAGGGCTCGCATGGGTCAGGGATTCGACGTTTGCCTGGGAGATCCCCGTGAGGCGCGTTCGATGGAGGAGTGCTTCGAGGCGGAGTTCGTGCGAACGCTCGTCGTCCAAGCCGGCCTCGTGATGTTCGGCCGTAAGCCTGCCGCGGTCTTCGGCTTTACCCCGAGGGCCTGGAAGGGAGGGGACACCGGGGCGGAGCACCTGCTCTCGGCCCGGCTCTTCTCGCTGTATGCGCAAAAGACGGCCGAGCGGGGCATGCGGCTCGCCTGGCTCGCCTCGCGTGGGGCGGGGTGCATGCTGCTCGCTTGGCGACCGGCTCTGGTGAGGAAGCTTCTATCCAGCGAGGAAAACCGTGCGTTTCTCGCCGAGGCGGGTCTCCCTGTCGATTCCGAGGACGCGCTCGCCTGCGCATTCGTTGGTCGCTTGAGGGGCTGCTATGCCGGTCTCGCAGGCTTCCCCCATGAGGTGGGCCTCATGCTCGGCTATCCCGTCGAGGATGTCCGCGGTTTCATGGCCGATGGAGGCCGCGGGGCCAAGGTCGTCGGGCGCTGGCGCTGTTACGGGGATGCCCTCGCCGCGCAACGACGCTTCGAGGAGCTCGGGCGCGCGGAGCTTGCGTGCAAAAGGTTATATGCCGAGGGAGTCTGCGTGAACGAGCTCCTTCGGATGGGCGCCGCCTGATCGGCAGTCGGCGCGGACATGCCCTCCGGGGCAGGATATTGGAGGAAACAATGAGCAAGATCGCGGTTGTGTACTGGACCGGTACCGGCAACACCGAGGAGATGGCAAACGCCGTCGCGCAGGGCGCCTGCGACGCGGGCGCCGAGGCCAAGGCCGTGCTCGTGTCGGACTTCTCGGCAGACGAGGTCGGCGATTACGACGCCGTCGCCTTCGGCTGCCCCGCCATGGGCGCCGAGGAGCTCGAGGCCGACGAGTTCGAGCCGGTTTGGGAGGCCTGCAAGGGCGTCCTCGGCCAAAAGCCCGTCGCGCTGTTCGGCTCCTACGGATGGGGCGGCGGCGAGTGGATGGACTCCTGGAAGGAGGACGCCGAGGCTGCCGGCCTTACGGTCGTGGATACCCTGATCGCCAACGAAGCGCCCGGCGACGAGGCCATCGAAGCCTGCGGCGCCCTTGGCCGCAAGCTCGCGGAGGCATAAGGGCCTGCGAATTTTGACGGGCCGTAAACCGGCAAACCGGCAAACCGGCAAATCGGCGAGCGCCCCTTGTCTGCTTGGCATTCAAGGGGCGCTCGCGGTTTTGGTCCAGACGTCAATGACGGACCCCAGGTCTTCTCTCACGCTCCCAGCAGAAGCGCGAGGTCGAGCGCCGTCACCGTGGCCCCGATGGCCAAAAGCAGCGCGACGAGCGGCTTGGAGTTCGCGTACTTGCCCATCACCTTCGGCGAGCTCGTGAGCCAGATCAGCAGAAACACCGTGACGGGCAGCTGAAGCGAGAGTAGCGCCTGGCTCCACACGAGCCCCGCGAACGCGTCCTGGACGGCGAAGCAGGTGCCGACGGCGCCGGCGAAGCACAGCGCCACGCCGATCGACGAGTGCCGATCGTGGATGTCGTACTCCTCGTCGAATATGCCCGCCGTGACGGTTCCCGCTGCCATCCCCGCCGTCACGCTGCTGGACAACCCCGCAAACAGAAGCGCCACGGCAAAGATCATCGAGCTCGCGGGCCCAAGGATGGGGGAGAGCGTGGCCGCCGCGGCGGCGAGGTCGTCCACAACTATGCCGTGCGAGAAGAACGTGGTTGCCGCCAGGATGACCATCGCCGAGTTGATGGCCCAGCCCACGCCCATCGAGAAGAGCGTGTCGAACAGCTCGTAGCGCAGGCGCTGCTCGACGACCTTCTCGCCTTGTCCCTCGAAGTGCATGGACTGGATGACCTCCGAGTGGAGGAAGAGGTTGTGAGGCATGACGACCGCCCCGAGGATGCTCGTCACGACGGGGACCGCGCCTGCGGGGACGCTCGGGGAGACCCAGCTCGCGGCGGCTTGGGGCCAGTCGACCTCGACCATGGCGAGCTCGGCCAGAAACGACAGCCCGACGACGCTCACGAACGCGATGATCCAGCGCTCGGCTTTCTTGTAGGAGCTGGTGAGCAGCATCGTCATCGATGCGGCGGCCACGATGAGGCAGCCTGCGCGCAGGGGAAGGCCAAAGAGCATCTGCAGCGCGATCGCCCCGCCCAGGACCTCGGCCATCGCCGTGGCGATGCACGCCAGGTAGGCAGTGCCAAGAAGGACCCGGCCGAGGAGGCGGGGCAGGTGTCGCGTCGTCGCTTCGGCGAGGCACATGCCGGTGGCGATGCCGAGGTGTGCCGCGTTGTGCTGCAATACGATGAGCATGAGGGTAGAGAGCGTTACGACCCAAAGCAGCGAGTAACCGAACTCGGAGCCAGCCGCCATGTTCGACGCCCAGTTGCCGGGGTCGATGAAGCCGACGGTCACGAGGAGCCCGGGGCCGATGTGGCGCATGATCTCCAGACCTCCGTGGCCGCCCGTCTGGCGCGCGCCGAAGTGCCGTCGCAGATAGGCGAGCACGGCGCTACCCCTTCGCCTTGCCCTGGTTAGCCACCGCGTCGATCTTTGCGGCGATGGTCGCGGGGTCGCCGATGTAGCGCTTGTCGATCACGTTGAAGTCGGCGTCGAAGGTGTAGACGAGCGGAACGCCGGTGGGGATGTTGACCTTCAAGATCTCCTCGGGTGTCAGCTTCTCGAATTTCATGATGAGCGCGCGCAGGGAGTTGCCGTGCGCGGCGATGAGCACGCGCTTGCCGGCGAGCATCTGGGGACGGATCTCATCCTCGAAGTAGGGCCACGCGCGGGCGATCGTGTCCTTCAGGCACTCGGTGTAGGGGAGCTGGTCGGGCGCGACGTCGCGGTACTGCTCCTGGGCATGCGGGTCGCGGTCGTCGCCCGGCTCGAGCGCGGGCGGGCAGATATCGAAGGAGCGGCGCCAGATGAGGACCTGATCGTCGCCGTGCTCGGCCGCAGCGTCGGCCTTGTTGAGTCCCTGCAGGGCGCCGTAGTGGCGCTCGTTGAGCTTCCAGGACTTGATGACGGGCAACCACTCGCGGTCCATCTGGGCGAGCACGAGGTCCAGGGTGTGGATGGCGCGCTTGAGGCGCGAGGTGTAGCAGACGTCGAAGTCGAAGCCGGCTTCCCTGAGGGCGCGCCCGCCGGCGGCAGCCTCCTGCCTACCGGTCTCGGAGAGCTCGACGTCGGTCCAACCGGTAAAGAGGTTGAGCCTGTTCCACTCCGACTCTCCGTGGCGGATGAGGACGAGTTTCATCGTTTCTTGTGCCAAGGGTTGTGCCATGAGTTTCCTCCTTCGTTGCGGGCGCGCTTACGCTCCCCGGTTCGTTGATACCCAAAGGCTACCCTTTTTCGCCATAAAGTTAACTAAGGCTAACAATAAACGCGCAATTCTTCCCGCTTAGCCTTGCACGCTCAGGAACCGCAAGTACCAGCTCCCGTGCGGTTGCGTGGGACAAAATCCCCCGTCCCTTTTGTCCCAACCGACGGTTTTGCGCTCAATAATCCCCGGTTCCAGCTCATCGCCACTACTGGGACCTGCGGTTTCTTAGCGTATGGGTGCCAGCGCCCCGCGCACTTCTTTCCACCGCCCGCGCAATTGGGTATAGTTGGCTTTGGTTAACAATAACGTTCGCAATCGCGCCTACTCGGCGCGCAGGGAGCCCCCTATGCACCCCATCGACATCGCCATCCTCGCCGTCATCGCGGCGATCCTCTTCTTCTCGGTTCGCTCGCTCGTGCGCGCGAACAAAAACGGCTGCTCCGACTGCGGGTCCGCGTGCTCGAGCCGCGACTCGGGCCACTGCTCGAAGGCCGACCGGATGCTCGCCGACGCGAACAAGGCGTTCGCGCAGCGCGGCCTTGCGGGCGGCAAGGGGAGCGCCGCTGCGGGCCCGCGCGACTGATCTGCCGTCAACGACACTTGTTGCTTAACTTATCGCCGCTCGCCGACAACTGAAGCCCGCTGCCCGTGTGTCGGAAACAAGGGCGAAACAACCTTGTGGGAACGTATTGTCCGATTACGTTTGTGTTTTGGCCGACCCCGAGGAGGAGTCTGCATGAGCAGCGAGAAGGACATCGATTTCGTCCTGCGTACCGTCGAGAAGCGCGACATCCGCTTCGTCCGTCTGTGGTTCACCGATGTTTTGGGCAACCTCAAGTCTTTCGCGATCTCGCCCGAGGAGCTTGAGGAGTCCTTTGAGGAGGGCATCGGCTTCGATGGCTCCTCCATCGACGGTTTCGTCTCCCTCGAGGAATCCGACATGCTCGCCTTCCCCGATCCCGACACCTTCAGCATGCTGCCGTGGCGCCCGAGCGAGTCCGCCGTTGCCCGCGTCTTCTGCGACGTGTACACGCCCGACCGCAAGCCCTTCGAGGGCGACCCGCGCGCCTGCCTGCTCAAGGTCTTCACCGAGGCGGACAAGAAGGGCTACATCCCCAACGTCGGCCCCAAGATCGAGTATTTCTACTCCGACAGCCAGACCGAGCTTCAGCCCAAGGACGACGCGGGCTACTTCGACCTCACCCCGCTCGACAACGCCAACGACCTGCGCCGCCAGACCACGCTCATGCTCGAGAAGATGTCCATCCCGGTGCAGTACTCCTACCACGCCGCCGGCCCGTCCCAAAACGGCGTCGAGCTGCGCTACACCGAGGCCGTGAGCTGCGCGGACAACATCATGACCGCTCGTTTGGTCATCAAACAGCTCGCCGCCCAGCAGGGGATGTACGCCTCCTTCATGCCCAAGCCCGTCGCCGGCCAGCCCGGCAGCGCCATGTTCCTGTACCAGTCGTTGTTCGACCACAACGGAGAGAACCTCTTCTGGGCCCCCAAGGACTATCACCCGGCGCACCTTTCGGACCTCGGGCAGCACTACGTCGCGGGTATCCTCAAGTACGCCCCCGAGTTCACGCTGGTCACGAACCCCACGGTGAACTCCTACAAACGCTTCATCTCCACCGGCGAGGTCCCCAACTACGCCACGTGGGGCCGCAAGAACCGCTCCGCGCTCGTCCGCATTCCCGCGCACAAGCCCGGCAAGCATTCCGCCACCCGACTCGAGCTGCGCAGCCCCGACCCGACCGCCAACCCTTACCTGGCCCTTGCCGTGACCATCGCTGCGGGCCTGAAGGGTATCGAGGACGAGCTGCCGCTGCCGACCGAGTCCACCTGCGACACCTTCCTGCAGTCCGAGGACGAGCTCGCCGCCGAGGGCATCGAGCGCCTGCCGCGCACCCTTGGCGAGGCCATCGAGAAGTTCGAGTCCTCCGCGCTCATGCACGAGGTCCTCGGCGACCACATCTTCAACTACCTCATCGCCGAGAAGAAGCGCGAGTGGAACGACTACTGCACCGCGGTCACTGACTGGGAGCGCGTCCACTACTACGGGGGCTATTAAGCCTACCGGGCGGCCTTCCCGCCGCGACATAATGACCTGGCTTTCGGGCGCCCGTCTGCTTCGGCAGGAGGGCGCCCGCTCGTTTGGAGACGCCGTGCCCGCACGGGCGGCCCTTCTTGCCGCGCGCGGCCTCCACAATTTGGGACAAAATCCCCCGTCCCTTTTGTCCCACAGGCCCCGTTGGGACAAAAGGGACGGGGGATTTTGTCCCAGGGTTCTTCTTTCCAACGGCGGATTGCGTGTCAATCGTGTAAAGACCTTTATGTCGCTCAGACAGCTTAAGGGCTTCTGAGCGAAACTGCTCTATGGCGATGGACAGCGGCATGCGTGCCCTGACGTGGGGAAGACCCCGCGCCTCCATCGAAGAAAGGGCGTGACCACGCGCCGAAGCTTTTTGGGAAGGGATCCCAACATGAACGTGAACGTTATGCTCGACCGCCGGAACTTCTTTGGAATCATCGGGGCGGCGGCGGGCACCGTTGTGCTCGCCGGATGCGGCGGCACCTCTGCCGGCACCTCCACCGACGCAAAGAAGGACGACGCCTCCGGCTACACCCTCGTCCAGTCCGGCAAGATCATCGTCGCTTCCGACCTGGCGAACCCGCCCTTCGACTTCGTCGAGAACAACGAGCCCAAGGGCTTTGAGGTCGACCTCATGAAGAAGGTCGCCGAGAAGCTCGGCCTCGAGTGCGAGTACCTCCCGGCGATGAAGTTCGACAGCATCATTCCCCTCATCAAACAGGGCGGCAAGGCCGACGTGGGTGTCTCGAACTTCACCATCACCGACGAGCGCAAGCAGGAGATCGACTTCACCGACCCCTACGTGGACTCCAACCAGGGCGTCGTCACCAAGGTGGGCGCCGAGCGCGCCGACGCCGACTCCCTCAACGCCGAGGGCGTGACCATCGCCTGCCAGGCCGGCACCACCGGCGAGGCGTGGGCGCAGGAGAACCTCCCCAAGGCGACCATCAAGTCGCTCGACGACCCCGTTGCCGCCGTCACGGGCGTCCAGACCGGCCTCTACGACGCCGCTGCCGCCGACCTGCCCGTGATGAAGTATCTCTGCTCGAACTCCTTCACCGACTGCCAGGTCTCCATCGAGATCCCGACGGGCGAGCAGTACGGCATCGTCGTCTCCAAGGACAACGCGGGCCTGACCGAGGCCATCAACGCAGCCTTGGCCGAGCTTGAGGACGACGGCTCCATCAAGGAGCTCGAGATCGAGTGGTTCGGCTCCGAGATCTAGGGCAAGCAAAAGCGCAGCGCTTCTTGCCCCGTTAATTCATTCGATTATCTTCGTAGAAAGAAGAACATCATGGCCAGCATCTCTCGTCGCAACTTCGTCCTTTCCCTCGGCGCCCTCGCCGGCAGCGCGGCCCTCGCCGGCTGCGGCGGCTCCGGCTCCACCGACTCCGGCGCGGACGCCGCCAAGGCCGATTCCTACACCCTCGTCGAGGACGGCAAGCTGACCGTCGCCGCCGAGCTCGGCTTCGCCCCGTTCGAGTACATGGACGAGAAGACCGGCGAGCCCGTCGGCTTCGACGTCGACCTCATCGCCGCTGTGGCCAAAAAGATGGGCCTCGAGTCCTCCTACCTGCCCAACCAGAAGTTCGACACCCTCGTGCCCCTGATCAAGCAGGGCGGCAAGGCCGACGTGGCCATCGCCGGCATCACCATCACCGACGACCGCGTGAAGGAGGTCGACTTCACCGAGCCCTACCTCGACTCCAACCAGGCCATCGTGGTCAAGAAGGACTCCGGCGAGACCGAGGACTCCCTGAACGTCGCCGACAAGAAGGTCGCCTGCCAGTCCGGCACCACCGGCGACGACTGGATCTCCGAGAACCTGCCCGCCGCCGAGCGCGTGCCCCTCGATGACGTGACCGCCGCGCTCACCGGCGTCTCGACCGGCCTGTACTCCGCCATGGTCATCGACCTGCCTGTGGCCTCCTACATGCTTACCCAGTCCTTCTCCGACCTCGAGGTCGCCAAGGAGATCCCGACCGGCGAGCAGTACGGCATCGCCGTCTCCAAGGACCAGCCGGCCCTCACCGAGGCCCTGAACAAGGCCCTCGCCGATATGGAGTCCGACGGCACCATGAAGGACATCAAGACCAAGTGGTTCGGCTCCGAGATCTAGGCACCGCCCCATACGCAACCAACGACCTGCGAATGACGAGAAGGGATTTCCCCTTCTCGTCTTCGCGGTATTAACCGACAGAGATTGAGAGGTGCCCATGGGGCACATTAAGCACAAGGCGCAGGCGGGCATGTTCGTCGCCGCGCTTCTTGCCGCGGTGCTCGCGCTGCCCGGCGCGGCATTCGGCCTTTCGACCGATAAGGCCACGGCAAAGCCCAACGAGGACGGCGGCTCCGGCGTTATCGGTGGCATGAACACCCGCCTGACCTGGGAGGGAACCGTCGACGACGGCGAGAGCGTCGACGCCGTGACGCTCGAGCTGCCCGAGGGCGCGACCTTCGACGGCTCGTCCACTCGCATCACCGTGCTCGAGGGCTTAAACCGTGTGAAGATCGACGGCCAGGCCCAGCCCGACGGCAAGAAGATCACCGTGGCCTTCGCCGAGCCCATTCCCGCGGGCTCGCTGCTGAGGCTCGAGGTCACCGACATGCAGTTCCCCTCCGAGGGCGGCGACTACGCCGTCGAGGGCAGCTACGAGGCCGACGGCGCGACCAAAGAGCTTGCGCCCTCGAGCCCGATCTCCGTCATCGCGAACACCCCGCTGCAGTCCATCGTCAACTGGCTCGACGAGCAGCCTTGGGTCGAGGCGTGGAACTCCAACCAGTTCCTCGGCATGTTCTTCAAGCCGCAGCTGCTCGTCACGTCGTTCAGCTCGCTGTTCCCCGGCTGGGTCCTGTGCTTGGGCATCATCGTGGCGTGCTACCCCTTCGCCATCGCGCTCGGCCTCATCTTTGCCCTGCTGAAGATCTCCAGGCACCGCCTGCTGCGCGCCATCGCCGTCGTCTACATCAACATCCTGCGCGGCACCCCGCTGTTCCTGCAGATCTACATCATGTTCTTTGGCCTGCCCATGGTCGGCGTCAACATCGACAACACCCTTTTGGGCATCATCGTCATGGCCGTCAACTCCTCGGCCTACCTCGCCGAGATCTTCCGCGCGGGCATCCAGTCCATCCCCGCCGGCCAGTACGAGGCCGCGAGCTCGCTGGGCATGAGCCACGCGCAGACGATGTTTTCCATCATCCTGCCGCAGACCATCCGCCGCGTGATCCCGACCGTGACGAGCGACTTCATCACCGCCTTCAAGGACACGTCGCTCCTGTCCTCGGTGGGCGTCATGGAGCTCATGATGTTCTCCAAGAACCTGACCACCGTCTCAGGCAACATCACCCCGTACGTCGCCGCCGGTATCTTCTACCTCATCGTCACCCTGCCGCTGATCAAGGTCGTCGGCATCATCGAGGAGAGGATCGCCCGCTCCGAGCGCGGCGAGGGCCCGAGGCCCAAGGCCGCCAAGCAGCTCAAGGAGGCCACAGATGCCGAGTAAGTTCTTTGCCCACGACGTCGAGGACGTTCCCGCCGCCCTTTCGGCCGAAGAGGCCGCCGCTGCCGCCTATGCTGCCGACCAAGGGCTCACGAACCACCACTTCACGCCCGGCGAGCACCCCGTGGTGCGCATCGAGCACCTGAACAAGAGCTTCGACGACACCAAGGTGCTGAAGGACGTGAACCTGAACGTCTGGCCCGGCGAGGTCGTCGTCGTGCTGGGACCTTCGGGCTCCGGCAAGTCCACGATGCTGCGCTGCATCAACCTGCTCGAGACCCCGTCGGCCGGCCACATCCTCATCGAGGACGAGGAGATCACGGGCAAGTCCGCGGGCGACGTCAACAAGCTGCGCCGCGACGTGGGCATGGTCTTCCAGCAGTTCAACCTCTTCCCGCACCTCACGGCCAAGGAAAACGTGATGATCGGGCAGATCAAGGTCCTCAAGAAGCCCAAGCCCGAGGCCGAGGCCGAGGCCATGAAGCAGCTCGCCGCCGTGGGCCTCGCCGACCGCGCCGACTTCAAGCCGGCCCAGCTCTCCGGCGGCCAGCAGCAGCGCGTGGCCATCGCGCGCGCCGTGGCCATGCACCCCAACGTGCTTCTCTTCGACGAGCCGACCTCCGCGCTCGACCCCGAGCTCGTGCGCGGCGTCCTCGACGTCATGCGCGACCTCGCCGAGAACTCCGGCATGACGATGATCGTGGTCACGCACGAGATGGGCTTTGCCCGCGACGTCGCCGACCGCGTGGTCTTCATGGAGGGCGGCGTGGTCGTCGAGCAGGGCGTTCCCGCCGACGTGTTCGACCACCCCAAGAACGCCCGCACGGCCGAGTTCCTCGGCTCGATCGACTAGGCTGCCGGCGGTTTTACGACAGCCGTCGCGCAACTGGACGAAACGGCACTAAACTAGGCTTGCCCCAGCTCAAGCTAGCCGGGGCAAGCTTGTTTTTTTGCTTTCGGACCCGTGTACAGAGTTGGCTCTATGGTAATGTGTGAAACAAATCTGTCTTTTGTATGAGGGGGCACAAGGGTGCATCACAAGAACATCCTGCTCATTTCGGCGACCGCGCGCCTGCACGACCGCATGCGCGAGCTCTCGCACGCCATCGACGTGTCCATCGCGCTCGCCAACGAGTCGACCTTCTCGCAGGCCATCTCCTCCGGCCACGAGTTCGACCTCGTGATCCTCGACTCCGAGGGCATCGGCCAGGAGACCCTGAACGCGGTCGATTCCTTCGTCGCGGACAACGGCTTCATCCCCATGTTGCTGGTCCAGGACGCCGAGAAGCTCTCTTCTCTCCATATGCCCACACAGGGCAAGAACGACTTCATTGTCTCGGCGGCGACGGTCTCGGAGTTCGAGATGCGCTGCACGCTGCTTCTGTGGCCCGGTGAGGAGAGCGCTCCCGCCGACATCGTCTCGGTGGACAACATGACCATCAACCTGGCCACCTACCAGGTCTACATCGACGACAAGCCCGTCGACCTCACTCTCATGGAGTACTCGCTGCTGAGCTTCCTCGCCACGCACCCGTCGCGCGCCTACTCGCGTGAGACGCTGCTGCACCGCGTGTGGGGCTTCGAGTACTGCGGCGGCACGCGCACCGTCGACGTGCACATCCGTCGTGTCCGCTCGAAGGTCGGGCCGCAGGTCGCGAGCCACATCGTCACCATCCGCGGCGTCGGCTATCTCTTCCGCATCTAAGGCGCCTGCAGTTTGCCGCAGGCACTCGGGCACCCTGCTCAGGAGCGGGGTGCCCTTCTTTATGCCGCGGTTTTCAGCTACGTCAAAGCCTCGTGCCGCTGGTGTGCTGCAGGGGCGTTTAAGTTAACTGTAAGGCCGGTGGGGTACAGTGCTTCTTGGTTAGATGAAAGTGCATCCTTATCGGGCGCGGCGCGCCCGGGAGGGGAGTAGAGATGAGCGAGTACATGAACGACGCCGAGGGCGCCCAGCCCACGGAGCAGCGCCCGGCGCAGCCCACGGCTCAGCCCGGCTATCAGGACGGCTATCAGCGCGGGGCCCAGGCGGGCTACGAGGCGGGATTCCATGCCGGCCAGACGGCCCAGCAGCCGCGCGTCGACGCCGCGGGCAGCGGCGCCGCGGACGCCGGCCGATCGGCGTGGGGTGCGGGATCCGTGCCGCCGATTCCCGGGCAGCAGCCCGGTTACGCGCCCGAGCCCGATGTTGCCGCACCCGCCCCTGCCTCGGGCTCAGACCCCAAGCCCAAGCGCGAGCACCGCGGCGCCAAGGCCCTGATCTTGGGCGTGGCGGGCGGCGTTATCGGCGCGGGCCTGCTCACGGGGGCACTTCTTGCCACCGGCGTCGTCGGCAAGTCCGGCGCCGCCACCTTCGACACGGGCGCCAACCAGACCATCACCATCAACCCGAACGACGAGAGCACCACGACCGCCACGGCCGTGGCGGCGAAGGCCTTGCCCTCCGTCGTGACCGTCAACGTGACCACGAGCGACGGCGAGGGGCTGGGCTCCGGCGTCATCTACGACACCGACGGCGACATCATCACCAACAACCACGTGATCGAGGACGCCGAGAGCATCACCGTGACCATCGACGGAAAGAGCTACGACGCGACCCTTGTGGGCACCGACGCCTCCTCCGACATCGCCGTGATCAAGGTCGACCTCCAGGGTGCCAGCGTCACCCCGATGGAAATCGGCGACTCCTCGGCGCTGCAGGTCGGCGACTGGGTCATGTCGGTGGGCAGCCCCTTCGGCCTTGAGCAGTCCGTCTCGCAGGGCATCGTCTCGGCCCTCACGCGCAACGAGCTCCTCGAAGGGACCTCGGGCAACACGCTCTACACCAACCTGATCCAGGTCGACGCCTCCATCAACCCGGGCAACTCCGGCGGCGCGCTCGTGAACTCCAAGGGCCAGCTCGTGGGCATCTGCACGCTGTACAGCTCCGACACCGAGAGCTTCGCCGGCATCGGGTTCGCCATCCCGGGCAACTACGCCACCAAGGTCGCCGACAAGATCATCAACGGCGAGACCGTGACGCACGCCCACATCGGACTCAGCATGCAGACCGTCAACGCCCAGAACGCCAAGGTCAACAAGCTTTCCGTGAGCCAGGGCGCCTACGTGGCCGACGTGACCGAGGGCGGCCCGGCCGAGGCGGCGGGCATCCAGAAGGGCGATATCATCATCGGCATGGACGGCGCCCAGATCACCTCCGCCGACGCCATGATCTTGGCCGTGCGCTCCCACGAGATTGGCGACACCGTCAAGGTCACGGTCATGCGCGGCGACCAGCAGATGGACTTCGACGTCACGCTCGACGACGACGAGGAGCTCCAGAAGCAGCAGGAGGAGGAGCGCAACCAGCCCAAGTCGGACATCAACGACTACCTCCAGAACAACAACGGGGACGGCGGCAGCGGCAGCAACGGCTACGACACCGACTTCCTCGAGGAGCTGCAGGAGTACCTGAACCAGCGCAACAACGGCCAGCGGACCTACGGGTTCGGCAACTAGCGGCAGGCAAGAAGCGCGCGGCTCCGGGCTTGGGGCCGCGCGGGAGAGCGGGGGCGTCGGTTTCGGCGTCCCCGCTTTCGCGTTGGACGTGGGTTTCTTTGCGCTTGTTGGGGCTTTGGGCCTCGATTAGCAACCGAAACCGGCGCAAAAACGGTTGCTGCGGCGGTTTTGCACGGGTTTCGGTTGCTAATCGCCGCGGCGGGCGCGGACTGGCGGGCGCCGCGTCCGGATTACTGCATCTCCTCGAGCCAGTGGTCGTGGGCGGCGTCCCAGCTGCCGAAGGCGCCCGCCGCCGCGTTCGCGTAGTCCTTGGCGTCGTCGTAGTCCTCCGGGTCGGGAACGTGCGGCGAGGCGCCGCCGCCGACCTGCCCTCCCTCGCCCCCGAGGTCGGGGAAGTCGCGCGACACAGCGCTGCCCGGCTGTTTCCAGTAGTCCTTGCCGAGGTTCTCCTTGACGACCTTGAGCACCTCGCCGTCGCGCACGTAGGCGGTGAAGACGAGGTCGCCGGTGCCGTTTCTCGCGCGCCAGCGGTGGGGGACAGATTCGGCAAGAAGCCCCGTGCCCTCCACCGCGTCGGCGACCTCGTCGGCCTGCCCGAGCCAGGTCGCGTCGATGAGCTCTGCCGGCATGCTGATATAGGGGAGCTCGTCGCTCACGTCGGGGAGCGGCTCGGAGGGCTCCTGCGGGTCCGCTTGGCCCTGCGAGGGGACCGACGCCGTGGGCGCGGGCGCAGAGACCGGCGCGGGGTCGGCGTCCTTTGCGGGTGGCGGCTGCGGGGAGGCTGCCTGCGCCCCGCATCCGGCGAGGGTGATCGCGAGCGCCATGGCAAACGGCATAAGGGCCTGCGGCTTCATCGTTATTTCCTTTCGACTGTCCAAACGATGCCGTCCCGGGCGCGTTTTCGTCAAGTTCGCCGCCGAGCGGCTCTGCGAGCGAATTGTTGTCCCAACCTACGTGTACTCTTGAGGGCAGCAAAACACACGGAAGGGGAGTCATGGCCCAGATCAAGTGCCCCCACTGCGGGAAGGCCTTCACCGTCGACGAGTCCGAGTACGCCTCCATCGTCAAGCAGGTGCGCGACGCGGAGTTCGAGCGCGACATCGAGGAGCGCGTCCGCCTTGTCGAGAAGAACCAGGGCAGCGCCGTCGCCGCCGCCGAGGCACGCGCGCGCGAGGCGGCACAGGCCGAGCTCGCCGACGTCCGCTCCAAGGCGGTCTCCGACCTCATGAACGCCCGGGCAAAGGCCGCGTCCGACCTGGCGGACGCCCGCTCAGCCGCCCAGACCGAGTCCGCCCGCAAGGACGCCCTCATCGCCGGCCTGAAGGCGCAGCTCGAGGGCGCGAAGTCCTCCGTCGAGTCCGCCCGCGCCCCCGCCGAGTCCGCCGCGGCGCAGAAGCTCGCCCGCGCCGAGGCCGCCCTCGCCCGCGCCGAGGCCGCCTCCGCCGCTGCGCTTGCCGCCGCCAAGTCGAGCGCCGCCGCGGACATCGCCGAGCGCGACCGCCGCATCGCCGAGCTCGAGGCCGCGGCGAAGTCCCGCGAGGAGGCCTTCGACGCTCAGCGTGCCCTCGCCGTCACCCAGGCCGTGAGCGAGCAGGACCAGCAGATCGTGGCGCTCAAGGGCGAGCTCACGGCCGCCAAGCTCGAGCGCGATCAGGTCGAGGCCTCCCTCAAGCAGGCGATGGCCGAGCAGCTGGGCTACAAAGACCAGGCAATCCGCGAGAAGGACGACGAGATCGAGCGCATGCGCAGCCAGCGCTCGCGCCTCTCGGTCAAGCTCATCGGCGAGTCGCTCGAGCAGCACTGCGAGATGCAGTTCAACCAAATGCGCATGGTCGCTTTCCCGAACGCCGAGTTCCACAAGGACAACGAGGTCATCAGCGGCAGCAAGGGCGACTACGTGTTTCGCGAGAAGGACGAGTCGGGCGCCGAGGTCGTCTCGATCATGTTCGACATGAAGAGCGAGGACGAGAACTCCCTGCAGTCCAGCAGGAAGAAGAACTCCGACCACTTCGCCAAGCTCGACCGCGACCGCAAGAACAAGAAATGCGAGTACGCGGTGCTCGTGTCCACGCTTGAGCCCGAAAGCGACCTGTACAACTCGGGTATCGTGGACGTCTCGTACGAGTACCCAAAGATGTACGTGATCCGCCCCCAGTTCTTCTTGCCGCTCATCGGCATCCTGCGCAACGCCGGCAAAAACGCCGTCGACGCGCGCCGCGAGCTCGAGCAGATCAAGCAGCAGAACATCGACATCACAGGGTTCGAGAACGCGCTCGAGGACTTCAAGGACAAGTTCGGAAAGAACTACGAGACCGCGAGCAAGAAGTTTGGCGCCGCCATCGACGAGATCGACAAGACCATCGACCACCTGCAGAAGGTCAAGGACAACCTGCTCTCGTCCGAGCGTCAGCTGCGCCTGGCCAACGACAAGGCCGACGGGCTGACCATCCGCAAGCTCACGTGGAAAAACCCGACGATGAAGGCGAAGTTCGCCGAGCTCGCCGAGGAGCCCGACGAGATCGAGTAGCCTTCAGCGGGCTGGCGCCTGACGTTGACGGTGGGGAATTTATTGACCACATACCCCCTTAGGGTATATTCTTCACTCGAGCGAATACCCCAAAGGGGTATGAGATTTAAGGAGAAGCCCATGCCCGAAGAGGGAAAGAAGACCTGTTGTCACTGCGCCTCCCGCAAGCACACGCCGCGCACGGCCGAGCTCAAGGCGGACGTGGCCCGGCGGGTCAACCGCGCGATAGGACAGCTCAACGGGATCAAGACCATGGTTGAGGAGGACCGCTACTGCGGCGACGTCCTGACCCAGCTCGCCGCCGTCGAGTCCGCCGTCAAGGCAATCTCGCGCGAGGTCATGCAGGACCACCTGGAGACCTGCGTCGTCGAGCGTGTTCAGGCGGGCGACACCGAGGTCGTCGACGAGGTCATGGGTCTCTTCAAGAAGTTTATGTAAGGGGCGCCCATGAAGGAAACGTTTGATATTCAGGGGATGACCTGCGCCGCGTGCTCCGCGCGCGTGCAGAAGGCCGCGGCTGCCGTGCCGGGCGTGTCCGTTGCCGAGGTCAACCTGCTCAAGAACTCGATGGAGCTCGACTACGACGGGACCGACGCCACCGCCTCGGCCGTCTGCGCGGCGGTTGAGCGCGCCGGTTACGGTGCGACGAGGCGAGTGGCTCCGGTGGGCTCGGCCCGGCAAGCCGCGGGCACGCCCGCCGACGCCGCCGCCAAGGCGGCGCGCGAGCGCTTGATGCAGCTCGTGGTCTCGCTCACGTTCTCGGCGCCGCTCTTCTACATCGCCATGGGCCCCATGCTCGGCTGGCCCGAGATTCCCGGGCTCGACGGCATGGGCAACATGATGGCCTCGGCGTTCACGCAGCTTTTGCTCTGCGTCCCGATCCTCTTCGTCAACCGTCGCTACTTCATCGTCGGCTTCCGCACGCTGTGGCATCGCTCGCCGAACATGGACTCGCTCATCGCGCTCGGGAGCGCCGCGAGCTTCGCCTACAGCCTGGTCGCGCTCTACCGCATGGCCTGGGCCTTCGGCGCCATGGACATGGCCGCGGCCCACGAGGCCGCCCATGGCCTCTACCTTGATTCCGCCGGTATGATCCTCGCCCTCATCGACCTGGGCAAGTACTTCGAGGCGCGCGCCAAGGGCAGGACGATCGACGCCATCAGCGCCCTTATGGACCTCGCGCCCAAGACCGCCCGCGTGCTGTGCGCCGGAGCCGAGGCCGAGGTCGCCGTCGAGGACGTGCGCGTAGGCGACCGCGTGGTTGTTCGCGCCGGGGAGTCCGTCCCGGTCGACGGCGTCGTCCTGGAGGGCGAGGCGGCCGTCGACGAGTCCGCCATCACAGGCGAGCCCGTGCCCGTTCAGAAGGCTATGGGCGATCACGTGACCGGCGCGACCACGACCACCTCAGGCTGGATCTGCGTCGAGGCGACCGCGGTGGGCGACGACACGACGCTCGCCGGCATCATCCGCCTCGTGGACGAGGCCACGAGCACCAAGGCGCCCATCGAGCGCGTGGCCGATAAGATCGCAGGCGTCTTTGTCCCGGTGGTCATGGCCATCGCCGCCGCCGCGTTTATCGCCTGGATGGCGGTTACGGGCGACTTCGCCTCCGCGCTCAACCACTGCATCAGCGTGCTCGTGATCAGCTGCCCCTGCGCGCTCGGGCTCGCCACGCCGACCGCCATCATGGTTGGCTGCGGCCGCGGCGCGGCCAACGGCATCCTCATAAAGAGCGCCGAGTCGCTCGAGGGCGCGTGCTCTGTCGACTGCGTCGTCATGGACAAGACGGGAACCGTCACGGCCGGGAAGCCCTCGGTGACCGACGTCGTGCTTGCGGGCGGCGTGTCCGAGCAGGGGCTTCTTGCCACGGCGACTGCCCTTGAGCAGAAAAGCGAGCACCCCTTGGCGCGGGCTGTCCTCGAGTATGCGGCAAAGAAGGGCGTGGCTGCCGCGCCTGCCGCGGCCGAGGGCTTCACGCAGGTCGCGGGCGGCGGGCTTCTTGCCACGCTCGAGGGGCAAGAGGCCCTCGCGGGCAACGCGCGCCTGATGGCGGAGCGCGACGTCGAGCTCGGTGGGCTGGTGGCCCGAGCCGATGAGCTCGCCGCTGAGGGAAAGACCCCGCTCTTCTTTGCCCGCGCGGGCAGGGCGCTCGGGCTGATCGCCGTGGCCGATCCCGTCAAGCCTACCAGCGCCGCGGCCGTCGAGCGCTTGCGGGCCATGGGCATCCGCACCCTGTTGCTCACCGGAGACCAGCGCCTGACCGCCGAGGCCGTCGCGCGCGAGGTCGGTGTGGACGAGGTCGTGGCGGGTGTGTTCCCGGACCAGAAGGAGCTCAAGGTCCGTGAGCTGCAGCAAGCGGGACATAAGGTCGCGATGGTCGGCGACGGCATCAACGACGCCCCGGCGCTCGCCCGCGCGGACATCGGCATCGCCATCGGCGCGGGCACCGATGTGGCCATCGGTTCCGCCGACGTGGTGCTCATGCGCTCGGATCCCGCTGACGTTGCCCGTGCGATCGAGCTGGCGCGCGCGACCATGAGAAACATCAAGCAGAACCTGTTCTGGGCCCTGTTCTACAACTCCGTCTGCATCCCCGTGGCGGCGGGCGCGCTCTCGCCGCTTGGCATAACACTTAACCCAATGATCGCGGCCGCGGCCATGGGCTTCTCGTCCGTGTTCGTGGTGGGCAACGCCCTGCGGCTGCGCGCGTGGAGGCCGGGCGGGGATGCCGGCCCGGGGCAGCGGGCGGCTGCGGCCGAGCCTTCTGTAGAATCGGATCAAAGCATGCAGGACAACCAAGTCACCCAAGTAGAAAGGATCGAAACCATGGACAAGAAGCTCAAGGTGGAGGGCATGATGTGCCAGCACTGCGTCAAGCACGTCAAGGAGGCGCTCGAGGGCGTCGATGGCGTCGCTTCCGCGGACGTCGACCTGGAGTCCGGGACCGCCGTCGCCCACTGCGACGCTTCGGTGAGCGATGAGGCGCTTCTTGCCGCCGTGCGCGCCGCCGACTACACCTGCGAGATGGCTTAGGCAGGGCTGCGCCGGGCCCGGAGCTACGGGTGGTCTTCGGCTGGCAAAATCCGCGGCTGCGGCTATAAAGTAGAATGCTGAACGACTTCGAAGGGTTTGCTGCGGAAAGCGGGAGAGGCACGATGGACGAGAACGGCATGACGGGTACGCAGGGCTCGCTCTTTGGGGACGATTCGGCAGTCCCTGCATCCTCGGGCAAGGCGGCCGGGGCTGCGAGCCCCCGCGCTCGCGCGGCGGAGCTCAACCGCCTGCTCAACACCTATGCCTACAGCTACTACGCGCTCGATAAGCCGCAGGTTACGGATGCCGAGTTCGATCGCCTGCTCCAGGAGCTCCAGGCCATCGAGGCCGCTCACCCCGAGCTCGTCGGCCCTGAGTCCTACACCCAGCGCGTGGGCGGCTACGTCTCCGAGCAGTTCGAGCCGGTGCGCCACGCCCAGCGCATGTACTCCATCGACGATGCCATGAACCTCGCCGAGCTCGACGAGTGGCTTGCCCGCACCGACGAGGCACTGGGCTCCACGCCCGAGCGCCCGGTCGCCTACACCTGCGAACTCAAGATCGACGGCCTGGGCGTGGCGCTCACGTACAAGGACGCCCAGTTCGTCCGCGCCGCCACGCGCGGCGACGGCACCACGGGCGAGAACGTGACCGCCAACGTCCTCACCATACGCGACATCCCGCACGCGCTTGCCGAGGCCGGCCTCGCCAAGGTCGCCGACGGCGGGCTCGGACAGTCCGTCGAGGTGCGCGGCGAGGTCTACATGCCCAAGCACAGCTTCGTTCGCCTGAACGAGGACGCCGACGCCGCCGGCCGCGAGCCGTTCGCCAACCCGCGCAACGCCGCCGCGGGCAGCCTTCGTCAAAAGGACCCCAAGGTCACGGCCCACCGCGACCTCGAGACCTTCATCTACGCCGTGGCCGACGAGGCCCCGCTCGACGTCCACTCGCAGTGGCAGTTCCTCGAGTGGCTGCGCTCCTGCGGCTTCTCGGTCAATCCCAACGCCCGCCGCTGCACGAGCGCGGCCGAGGTGCACGACTTCTGCGCAGAGGCGCTTGCGCACCGAGAGGACCTCGACTACGACATCGACGGCGTCGTCGTGAAGGTCGACTCCTTCGCCGACCAGGCGGCCCTTGGCTTCACGGCGCGCGCTCCGCGCTGGGCCATCGCCTTCAAGTTCCCGCCGGAGGAGAAGCGTACCGTCCTGCGCGAGATCCGCGTTCAGGTGGGCCGCACGGGCGTCCTCACCCCGGTGGCCGAGTTCGACCCGGTCTTCGTCGCCGGCTCCACCATCGCGCGCGCCACGCTCCACAACATCGATGAGGTGCGCCGCAAGAACGTCCGCGTGGGCGACACGATTGTGGTCCACAAGGCGGGCGACGTCATTCCCGAGGTCGTGGGCCCCGTGCTCGACCTGCGCCCCGAGGGCGCCGTCGAGTTCCAGATGCCCTCCACGTGCCCCTCGTGCGGCAGCCCCGTGATCCGCGAGGAGGGCGAGGTCGCCTACCGCTGCGTCTCGATCGACTGCCCCGCGCAGGCGACCGAGCGCCTCATCCACTGGGGTAGCCGCAACGCCATGGACATCGACGGCTTGGGCGACGAGATCGTCTCGCGCATGGTCGAGCAGGGGCTTCTTTCCGACGTCGCCGACTACTACGACCGGCTCACCGAGGCGGCGCTGGCCGACGTCTCGACCGGCCGCCAGTCCATTGACGGCGACGACATCGTCGTTGGCAAAGTCATCGCAAAGAAGGTAATGGCGCAGGTGGAGGAGTCGAAGTCCCGCGGTCTTGCCCGCGTGCTCTTCGGCCTCGGCGTCCGCCACGTGGGCGCCAACGTGGCATCGGCGCTTGCCAAGCACTTCGGCAGCATGCAGGCCCTCATGACCGCAACGAACGAGGACATCGCCGCGGTCGACGGCATCGGCCCCAAGATCGCGGCTTCCGTGCGCGAGTTTTTCCAGGTCCAGAAGAACGTCGCCGTGGTCGAGCGCCTGCGAGAGGCGGGCGTCGTGCTCGAGGAGGAGGCGCGTGAGCCCGAGGCGCCGCAGACCTTGGCGGGCCTCACCTTCGTGCTCACCGGCACGCTCGAGAAGTACAACCGCACCGACGCGGGCAACCGGCTCAAGGCTCTCGGCGCCAAGGTGTCTGGGTCGGTGTCAAAGAAGACGAGCTTCGTGGTGGCGGGCGCCGCCGCGGGCTCCAAGCTCACTAAGGCGGAGCAGCTCGGTGTGCCCGTGCTCGACGAGGACGCGCTCGACCGTATCCTTACGACGGGCGAGGCTCCGCAGGCCTAAGGGCAATGGCGTTCCTTCGGGAGCTTGCCCTGCATTTCCATGCGCCGGTGGAGGGAACGCAGGGAGATCATCCGATGAGGCCCTTCTTTCCAGCTCACGAGCTTGCCGTCTTTGCATAATTGGCCGATCCTCGCGCGAGAGACGCCGAGCATTGCGGCGGCGTCGGCCGCCGAGACTGCCGGGATGCCCGATACGGAGCGCTCGACGCCGAGGGTGATGACGCGCCCACCATGCCGCGGCGTGCCTCCGCATTCCGGGAGCCTCGGGCCCTTACCCGCGGTGAGCACGCGGTCAATCTCGTTTTCGAGCCAGAGCTTCGCGTCTTCCAGCGTCTCGTTGAGGTCGTCCACATCCCATGCGACCTCTTCTGAGCTCAGGGGCGCAAGGACCACGTCGCCGCCGTCGGAGGAATACAGTTCGAACTCGCCAAAGTGGAACATGACGAACTCTTTTCTCGGCACTACTAAGATGTATATAGAACAATAAGATATTCAGGATATATTCAGTTCCGTCGTTCGAACGACTCTGCCCAAAGGTTGAAAAAGCGAGCCGAGCGCGGTGCTCTGTCGGCTCAGTGGTATAGAATGACGCCGAAAACTAAGGCAGCTTGATCGGGAGGAACCATGGAGATCACTAAGGACATCAAGTACGTCGGTGTCAACGACCACGATATCGATCTGTTCGAGGGCCAGTACGACGTCCGCGAGAACGGCATGGCCTACAACTCCTACGTAGTCCTCGGCGAGCGGAAGGTCGCCGTCATGGACGCCGTGGACGCGCACTTTGTGGACGAGTGGCTCGGGAACCTCGAGTCGGCGCTCGACGGGCGTACTCCCAACTATCTCGTTGTGCATCACATGGAGCCCGACCACTCCGCCGGCATCGCGGCTTTCGCAAAGAAGTATCCCGAGGCCCAGATCGTCGCCTCCGCCATGGCTTTCAAGATCATGGCCGCATACTTCGGCACGGATTTCTCCGACCGCCGCGTGATCGCTAAGGATGGCGCGAAGCTCGATCTCGGCGGCCACGAGCTTACCTTCATCAGCGCCATGAACGTGCACTGGCCGGAGGTGCTCTTCTCCTACGACTCCTCCGACAAGGTGTTGTTCTCTGCCGACGCCTTCGGCAAGTTCGGCGCCAACGACGTCGAGGACCCCGAGGGTTGGGCGTGCGAGGCGCGCCGCTACTACTTCGGCATCGTCGGAAAGTTCGGGTCGTTCGTCCAGGCTGTTCTTAAGAAGGCCGCCGCGCTCGATATCGAGACAATCTGCCCGCTCCACGGTCCGGTGCTCAAGGAGGACCTGGGCTACTACCTCGATACCTACAACACCTGGTCGTCCTATCAGCCTGAGGACCAAGGCGTGACCATCGCCTACGTGAGCGTCTACGGGCACCTGAAGCAGGGCGTGCTCGAGCTCGCGGACGCGCTCAAGGCCCGCGGGCAGAAGGTCTCCGTCTTTGACCTCGCGCGCGACGACATGGCCGAGGCTGTCGAGGACGCCTTCCGCTACGACCGACTCGTCCTCGCGAGCACGACGTACAACGGCGATATCTTCCCGTTCATGGCTACATTCATCCACACCCTTGCCGAGCACGGCTACCAGAACCGCAAGGTCGCCCTCGTCGAGGCCGGTTCCTGGGCGCCGACGGCGGCCAAGGTCATGCGCTCGCAGGTCGAGCAGATGAAGGATATCGAGTTCGCTGAGGCGAAGGTCACCGTCCGCGGCGCCGTTGACGACGGCGCGCGCGTTCAGATTGCCGCGCTTGCCGACGAGCTCTCCAAGTAAATCGCGCTGACAGGCGAAGGAACGCGAAAAAAGCCCCTCGGTTTCCCGGCTCTCGGGAATCTGAGGGGCTTTTTCGCGCCGTTGGGCCGCCGCCGCAGGGGCGATTTCAGTCAAACGCCCTAAGTGGGTGAACAAAACGAGGTGTCGTTGGGTATCCGCGGTAGCCGGTCTTGTAAAACCGCAGGTAGACGCGGTGGGCGTATTTGCGATACTTCGCAGAGTGCCGTTTTGTTCACCCACTAAGGAGATAATGCCCGCGGAAGCGCAAGGTGACGGAGCCGCGACATGGAAAGCAGCGCTTGTCGTCTGCGTTTTAGGGAACCAAAGAGTGTCGCGAATCTAATTTGTACTCGTCTGACCTGCGGCTTTACATAGAGCTTGTTTTAAGGGCCACTCGGTATTCTCCTCTCAAACTTCCAAAGAAAGGAGAAGCCATGAGCTCCGCCCAACTTGTGTTCAAGCGCTACGAGACCAAGTACCTCCTCGACGCGGAGCACCTTGCGTACAAGGAGAAAACCCGCACGTGCCGCTATGGCGCCCCGCACCCTTTCGATCCCGTGTTCGTCGAGCTCAAGAAAAAATGAGACGGGGTCGTTTATAAGCGTCGTTGCGGCGCTCGCGCTCGGTTTTGCCCTCACCGCCGTCCATCAGGTGCGCAACCGCTCGACCCGAAGCCTCTCGTGCACCCTCGCCGTTCTGCCCGCCATCGTGTACGCGGTGATCGCCCTCGTTAACGGCAATGTGGGCACGGGCGTTGCCGTGGCCGGGGCTTTCTCGCTCGCGCGCTTCCGCAGCGTTCCCGGTTCCGCCCGCGACATGGGCTTCGTGTTCCTCGCCGTGCACGTGGGCCTCGCCTGCGGCATGGGCTACCTTGGCGTTGCGGTGCTGACAGCGTTCGCGCGAGGGGTGGGGCGTACCTTACGTGATGGGCAGTCTCGTCTATTCAAGCGTCGACCGCGCGCAGGCCGGAGGCGCCATCGCCGCTGGTCAGCTGCAGGGCGCCGGCCAGCCCCAACATCCCGGCGCCGCCGGCGGTCCCGCCGGGCCCAAATAGAATGCGCGGCCGGCGCCTACCTTTCGCGGATTGACGCGTCCCCGCTCGCGGAACCGAACTTCCTCCGATGCGGGAAAAAGAGTATCCCTGTGCCTCGCAAAAGACCGGTTCCGCCCACGGGCGGCCTTCGCGAAGGAGAGAGCTATGGCGAATCTGCGTGAGAAGTACGGCGAGTGGGGCGTCGTCCTCGGGGCGACCGAGGGCGTCGGCGAGGCTTTCTGCAAGAAGCTCGCGGAAGGCGGCATGAACCTCGTCATGGTCGGCCGCCGCGAGGAGCTGCTGCGCGAGAAGGGCGAGAAGTTCCACGAGGAGTACGGCGTCGACTATAAGGTCGTCCGCGCCGATCTCTCGTGCCCCGACGAGGCGTGCGAGGCGGTCTTCTCCGCCACCGAAGGCCTCGACCTCGGCTTCATGAGCTACGTCGCCTGCCTGCACCACTTCGGAAAGTTCCAGAACACCTCGCTCGAGGACCACGAGAAGATGGTGAACGTCAACGTCATCAGCTTCCTGCGCATGTTCCATCACTTCATGGGCATCTTCGCCGCGCAGGACCGCGGCGCCGTCATCAACGTGTCGTCCATGACGGGAATCTCGAGCTCCCCATGGAACGCCGAGTACGGAGCGGGCAAGGCGTACATCCTGAAGCTCACCGAGGCCGTCGCCTGCGAGTGCGAAAAGACCGGCGTCGACGTCGAGGTCTGCACGCTCGGCACGACGCTCACGCCCACGGCCATGAAGAACTTCCCCAAGGGCCCGGTGGGCGAGCAGGTCGTCAAGCTCGCCCTCACCCCGGACGAGGTGGCCGACGAGGCCTTCGAGAAGCTCGGCCACGAGTTCTCGATCATCACGGGCGAGCGCAACAAGAAGAGCGTCCACGACTGGAAGGCCAACCACACCGAGGACGAGTACATCCGCTACATGGGCTCGTTCTACGCCGACCAGGACTAGCGTCGCGGCTCGCGGCGCGCGAAAAAGATGAAAGGCCGAGCGGGCCCGTTGCCATGGCGGCGACGGGCCCGCTTCTTGCGTGGCCGTATCTCTGGACGCTGAGCGAGGGACTTGGGACAAAAGGGACGGGGGATTTTGTCCCAAAGCGGGGGGATTTGGGACAAAATCCCCCGTCCCTTT
>ERZ506425.108-NODE-108-length-50804-cov-8.41406_pt1 | contig 50804 bp, 41 predicted proteins | sample MGYA00513667_ERZ506425 | MGnify/ENA metagenome assembly ERZ506425
TGGCGGCATAGCCGCGCGCTTTAATTAGTGCGTCCAAGATTTGGGGCGCAGTTCAATCCCACGTCGGGAACAGGCTATTGGTGCGTCACAAATGAAACTCGGAGAGACGGTTCAGCGAACGCTGAACCTATTTGCCCATGCGGCCACATCGAATACCTCTAGGTCCGGATAGCTGACCCGATCTCCGGTTTCCTTCAGGCAAATCTCTGCGGCATCGCACAGTGTGCTTACAAGCGATGCCACATTGACACAGAACACCACGCTCTTGGTCGAACGTTCTCCGGACTCGGGCGATGGCCAGGAAGAGCAGAGGGCGTTGCATCCGTGGAGGACGAGCTCGAACTTGTAGTCGTAGTCGAACCTCTCGTCTTTCCCTGGGGCATCGACCGGCACGTCGTAATCGCCCGAATGCAGCAGGGAGCACCGGAGCTTCCAACACATCTTCCCATTGAAAATTTGACTTGGGATAGTCTCGTCTTCGTTCGAGGGGCCGCCCGAAAACAGAAAGTCGTTCGCCGCCCACCTGTCGAACCACTTCGCGTACTGCCGTCCCGCCACTCTCTTCCCATTACCAAGAACGAGATCGGGATAGAGACACTGGCCCATGGCGTCGGGAATGGTAAGGGAAGACATAAGGGCTGGGATGAGGCAGTCCTTCTCAATTGCGCTTCGGATTGATTCGATAAGTAGCTTCATGTCGCTGCCCCAAGATGTCTACAAACGGTTTTGCGTGAAGAAACGGCTGACCGGCCAGGAGTCGAGCGTTGTCCGAGTTCCCTCGTCAAGAGATGCCCTGAGCGCAGAGGCCATGTCTGAGTCTCCACGCAAAGCCGCTGCGCATGCTTTTGACAGAACACTATCGGAATTCAGCTGGATAGCCATTAGCTCAGATTTCTCCTCGCAAGTAAGGTCTCGCTTACGAGCGGCAATTTGGAATCGATTTATCAGCGTCACCTCTCGATCCGTGAATGCCTCTAGGGCGCCCACGGTCACCTCGCAACACTTCAACAACTCTTCCGCGCAGCACGCATCTTGATCGTAGGCGAATAGCATTTCAAGCATCTTATCGTTGACGTATGCGGAGCTAGCTTCAGTGACCGGATACTGTCGCAACGTTGCGGCAAACACCTCGGCATTAATATTGGCGAGGTTCACATAGTCTTGCATCGTTTGGACAAAAAGGGGCGCCACAACTACGGGAGCCTCCTCTTCGCCCCGGGAGAACACCGAGACCGTCAGGTCATCAAGACGAAGCCCGTCAGCCATGCGGTACATGCCATCCGACACTTGATAAAAGACGAGCTTAACGGGATGGCCCGCCAGGGTGATATATCCGAATCCGTTTTGCCGATTCTTGTAGTGAAGAAGCTCGCCCTCAACCAGCCCCTTGTGAATTATCTCTATGTTCCTCAAATCTTGAGGGGACAGCGCACTGACATCGACCTCCGGCTTGTAATGAAGGGTATCGATAACCCGTTTGATAATCTCTAGCGACTGCATTCGGTTCTCAAGGGGGGGGCAAGGTCGCCTTCGCCCAACTTGCACCCGCGAGCGAAGCCGTTTCCATCTATGGATAGTTCGCCGGTTTGCATCATTGCGCGCATGAGGGCCAAGTCCTCTACACGTTCCGTCAAGGTTCCGGCTTCGTTGAGGGTGATCTTGTTGGTGGAGAGGTTTATGTCGAAACCCCTGAAGAAGACGTGCTCGCCTTTCTCGTTTTCCCCGGTCATAACCATCGCATCCAGGGAGACATTCCCGGAGCTGACGACATGCCGAGACCCAATCGCAACTCCAACTATGTTTTCAAGCTTATCCAAGGGGTAAAGCTCTCCCCAAGGGCTCTTCCCGTAGATATATAGCCCGTTCTTGTACGGGGCTAAGCTTGCAAGAGACTCGCCTTCGAGCAGCTCGATTCCAAACTCGCACTCATCGAAGCAAAGACCGACGTCCTTGAACTCCTCGATGGTCTTGGGGGCGATTCCGGCGACAACTCGCTGCTTTGCTCTGTCCTTGACCGCCCTTTTGACGAGCCGCGTTAACTCCGCCGCATCCGATGGGAGACAGTCGAAACGCAAAGAGACGCGCCCCTGATGCTCCGGGACATCAGCCAGTATCTTCTTTAGGTCATAAGGAAGCAAAAGCCTGTAAAACACCTCTGCGGAGCGAGCCTCGCTCCCACAGTAAACATAAAAGTAAATGCAGCCTCCAGCAATATTGAGGTAGTGTCTGAGGTCTGAAACCCGAACTTGCCGCTTGGGTCGATCCGACTTCCTTTTCGAAGTGGTCCCCTTCACCTGAACTGGCAGCTGGCCTTCGATGGTGTCGACCGAGAAGGAGGAAGACGAATAGACCTGCAAGTGTCCATCGGTACACTCGGTCTTGTCGTTCTCGTCGATATACGCATAGACGCAGGCAACGTCGCCAAAAGCCTGTTTGACGGCGTTGACCGCGTTCTGCTCGATTTTGCGATTGTCCAAGCTTCTCCTTATCGTATTAGACCGTCAGCAAGCCCTGCTCGAAAACGTTCGGGAACAGGAACTTGCGGTGCTTTGGCTTACCCTTCTTGTCAAGCCCGATGACGACCTCGATGGTTCCGCGTTCGCGGTCGATATCCACGACCTCGCCGTAGCCAAAGGCCTTGTGGAAGACGGTGTCTCCCGGCTCCAGGGCGTCGAGCTTCTCCTGAGTGACGGCCGGGGCTCGGTCCACTCGGGAGCCGTCATCTCGGGGTATCCCTTGAGCCACCAGGCGGAGCGGCCGCCGGTCGCCTTGCTGCCGCGCAGGCTGAACTCAAAGCGAGCCCCCTGGTTCTCGAGCTCGCTCATCTTGGCGTCGAGCTCGCCGCCGCCAACGACGCCTGCGGCTACCGTGCCGTGGCGCAGGATGTCGAGGAACTCGCCCTTGTCAGCGTCGCTCGCCACCTCGGAGTCGATCTTGAGGGCGCCCATGTCGGGCTCGTCGAACTCGTCGGTCTTCCAGACGCAGCCGGCGATGGACTCGCGCACCTTCACAGACTGCTTATCCTTCATGCTGGCGAACTTGTCGTAGAAGGTGCGGAGCAGAAGCATGATGGTCGTGAGTCTCTGCTGGCCGTCGATGATCTCGAGCTGGCCGACGGCGTTCTTGAAGGTGACGATGGGGCCGAGGAAGTACTCGTCGGTCGAGCTGTCGAAGGCGTCGCAGTCGTCGTTGGGGAACGCGAAGGAGAACAGGTCGTCCCACAGCGTCGCGCACTCGTCCTCGCCCCAGGCGTAGGGACACTGGTAGTCGGGGATGAGGAAGCCGGAGTGCTTGTCGGTCAGAAGCAACCTGATCGTCTTCTGATCGATGATGAGCTTGGACATGCGGAAAACCTCCGTGCAGGCGAATCACCCCTTGTTTATAGCTTGACCTGCCAGGTATTGCCGCAATCGTGGCAGGCGAACATGGTCTTGCCCTTCTTGCCCAGCATGGCGCCACCCACAGCGCCCAGAGGACCAAGCAGCACGCCTCCAACGGCCGCCTTGCCTAGTGACAGGGATTTCTTGCTGCTGGCCACAGCCTCGAAGTTAAGGCTGCCACAGCTGGGGCACTTGATCTTTTTACCCATCTGGACCTTCTTTCCTCGACCGTCTCTTAGTATATGCCGAGATGGTGAGCGGGCTTCATGGTCGCGCTCGAGAGCAATCAGTTCATACCGCTCGCCATGGCAGTCCGCGGCTCAACCCCATCTCAGACCCCGCGGGTCATTTCAATCACCTACGCAGTCACGATCTCTCGAATCCGCGTGGACGGCCTTCCGGGCTGTGGGGCGATCGCAAGGCGCTCCTCGATGCTTTCCTCCGCGACCATACGCGTGGAGCCGACCTTCCACGAGGCGAGCTGGCCGGACGAGCACATCTGCGCGACGCGAGCGGTCGATACGCCAAGCGCCCTCGCGGCCTCGGCGGACGTCACTGCCGGGGCATCGGAGACGTCAACGTCGACCGCAACGGCAACGACCCATCCGCCCTCTCGCGGAGCGTGGCAAACGGAACCTCCGGGAAGGACGTAGCCGTGCAGCAGCGAGTCGAGAGCGGCCGCGCGCAGCCAGTCGGCGGCCATGGCAACCGCTCCCTCGCGCGTCTCGCCCTCCGTACCGCCCTCCATGTCGAAGGGAATGGCGAGGTAGCCGCCCTCGTCTGCCACAATCTCGAACTCTCTGACGAATAGCATTGCGACCTCTCTCTTCTCCGCTTTAGCTACAGAAGGCCAGCTTGCCTGCGGATGATGTCCGCCATACGGTCTTTTATCTCGGCATGCCTTGGCACCATGACAGCACGGCCACCTCGCCTGAACTTGTCATGGCTGGCTGTCGAGCCGCTCTTGACCCTCACATAGCCAGCCCGCTCGAGTTCGCGAACCAAATCCCTACGCTTAGTCATCCGCATTCCCTTCGCAGTAAATATTAGCTTTACTAATATTTTTTGACAACACCAATTCCGTAGAAACTTGCCGAACGAATTGTTGGTATGCTATCACCAATCAGTTGCAAATCATCTATATATGATATTTCTATCATCATTTTAAGCCGCTATAATCATCATTGTCTGATGGTTATCTCGTTATTTGCGATTGATTAGGAGCAAACTATGGCGAGTGCCCTTTTGGAGTTGAGGAAGCAGGCGGGGTTTAAGAACGCGAAGGACTTCGCCGCCGCCGAGGGCATCGCCGAGGCGACCTACGCCCGCTACGAGTCCAGCCCCGAGAAAATCCCCCTCAAGAGCGCCTGGCAGCTGGCCGACCGCTTCGGCGTGCCCATCGACGTCATCGTGGGCAGGCGGGCCGTCGACGTGGCGAGCTTGCGCGGCAGGGTGCAGGAGGCCTACGAGGCCCTCTCCGATCGCTCGCGCGCCTCGCTCGACGACTACCTGGCTTTCCTCGCGCAGCGAGACGAACGCGAGGCGAGGGAGCGCGAGGCGAGGGAGCGCCGCCGCTACGACGCCGTGAGCTACCGTCTGGAGCAGGTCTTCCTGGCCGGGCTCGAGGAGGATGACCCTGACCTGTTCGCCTTCGGCACGGGCGAGCGTATGCGCGCCGCGTTCGAGGCATACGTCAACAGGAGGGCCGACGAGCTCCAGGAGCCCGACGCCCGCGCCTCGGCGAAGCAGATCATGGCCGCCTACGACCGTGCCCACAGCACCTCCCGCTACGACGACATGCTGGTCCGCAACAGTCAGTAAATGACAATCTCGGCGGGGTCTTCGGACCCCGCTTTTCTTATGCGGGAGAGGACAGAGGCTCTCGGCTTCGCGCCTCCAGGCAACATCGGGCACGGTTTGCGCCAGATTCGTACCGCACAAGCCTCCAAAGTCCGAGCGTCAGCTAGGTACAGTCATCTACCTGCTGCTTCTCAACTTAGAATACAGGCAATCGTTCATCCTTCATTAGCCGGCGGCTTGGAAACGCGCCGAAACGGGTGCGTCAGCGGGTCGCGAGGTCGTACTTGGCGACGACGCGGCGAATGGCACGGCCCCACGGAAGCCAGATCACGGCCAGAAAGCCCGCGGTCGCGATGCCGTGGACGATGTCGAGCGGGGCGCCCGCGGCGTAGGCGGCAACCACGGAGGGCCAGGTGAGCGGACGCACGAAGCCGAGCACGTAGTACCCGTTGAGTATCGCGCCGTACATGAGCGCGCTCACGAAGCCCCAAGCATACAGCGCCCACGCGCGCTCGAGCGCGCCGTGGTCGGAAAGGACGCCGCCGAGGTAGCCGACGAGCCCCCACGCGTACATCTGCCAGGGTGTCCACGACCCCTGCCCAAAAAAGAAGTTCGACACGAGGGCGGCCACCGCGCCGACCACGAACCCCGAGCGGCGCCCGAGGGCGGCGCCCGCCACGATGGCGATGGCGCTCACGGGCTTGACATCGGGGATCGGCGCGAAGAGCACGCGCCCGGCGGCTGCCGTCGCCGCGAGAACGGCCGTGGGCATGAGCTGCCGCAGCGGCGGCCGCGACGCCTCGAAGCTCGCAAAGAGGAGCCCAACTGCGAGCACGGCCACCGCGAGCGTGAGGCCGGCCGTCACGTCGAGCCCCGCCGCGGCGGTCGCGACCATGATGACGGGCACGGCAAGAAGGGCGGGCAGCTCGAGCACGCGGAGCACGCGCGGGGCCGCCTGAGCGAGAGCGCGCCTCATCGCGAGCCCTTCCCGTAGAGCCACGACGCCGCGAAGAACTCCGCCGTGGTCTCGGTCGAGGTCAGGCAGCCGTCGAACAGAAGCGAGACGCGGTCGGCGACGGCCTCAACGAACGCCATGTCGTGCGTGGCAAGAAGGACCGTCGCGCCGGCATCGCGGGCGGCGCCGACGGCATGGACGACCCGCGCGCGCGCAGCGTCGTCGAGCCCCTTGGTCGGCTCGTCGAGGAGCAAAAGGTCCGGCTTGCAGAGCAGCAGCTTCTGCAGTGCGAGCATCTGCTGCTGGCCGCCGGAAAGGTCGTACGGGTGGCGGTCGGCGGCGCCTGTAAGCCCGAGCTCCTCGAGCGCGGCATCGATCTCCGCGGTCCCGTAGCCCGCGCCCGCCGACCACTCCGTGAGCTCGTCGCGCACGGTCTCGCACGCGAGGACCGCCTTGGGCGACTGCGGCAGAAGCGCCTGCGAGCGCGCGAGGGCATTCTTCACGCGGCCCTTCTGCGCGCGGGCGACGCCGGCCGCGAGCGAAAGCAACGTCGACTTGCCGGAGCCGTTACCTCCCACGAGCGCGCGCACTTCTCCTTGAATGAGCCGCAGGTCAAGGCCGCGAAGCACCCAGTCGCCGTCGCGGTCGTAGCGAAGCCACGCCTCGCGCACGTCGACGGCGGCAGCACCTGCGGGCGCCGGGCGCACGGGCAGCGCGGCGAGCGGCCGCGGCTCGGCGAGCGCGGACAGCTCCACCTCGCGCACGCGCCCCTCCCCCACCGCGAAGGCGCAGGTGGCGTACTCGGCCATCGCCTGCGGCGCGTGCGTGGCCACCACAACGGTGATGCCGAGCTCGCGGTTCGCGCGGAAGAGCAGGCCGAGGAAGGCCTTCTCGGCTATGGGGTCGAGCATGCTCGTCGGCTCGTCGAGCAGAAGCAGCCGCGGGCGCATGGCGAGTGTGGCCGCAAGGGCGAGCGTCTGGCGCTGGCCGCCGGAAAGCTCGGAGGTCTGCGCGCGAAACCACGGCCCCATGCCGAAGAAGTTGCAGGTCTCGGCCACGCGACGACGCATCTCGTCGACGGGGACGCCGAGGTTCTCGAGGCCGAAGGCAATCTCGTGCCAGACGGTGTCGCATACGATCTGGTTGTCGGGGCTTTGGAACACGTAGCCCACCGTCGCCGCGGACTCAGCCGGCGAGAAGGACCGGACGTCGGCGCCGAAGGCGAGGACCTCGCCCGCGCGCTCGCCCGCCGGCGCGATCTCGGGCTTGGCAAGGCGCAGCAGGGTCGACTTGCCCGAGCCCGTGGCGCCCGTAAGCAGCGCGAACGCTCCGTTAGGAACGACGAGCGACGCGCGGTCGAGCACGGGGGCGGCGCCTGCGGGATACGTGAACGTGAGGTCGCGGACCTCGAGCGCGGGCGCGGCGGCAGATCCCTGCATGGGCTTCTTTCCAGGCAACGTCATTCCAGTCCTCTCCAACGGATGCGCTCGACGACGGCCGCAGCGGCCGGCAGCAGCATGAGCGCGGCGTAAGGCACGTAGCCCCACCAGCGCACGAGCGCGGGCATCACCGGGTAGAAGCTCCACTGACCGCACGCGACGGCGGCAAGAAACGCGCACAGAAGCGCGAGGGCCGCAACGCCGCAGGTCTTCGCCGCATCGGATTCGCGCAGGATGTCAGCCCGGTAGCTCGTGCGGCGCGCGCCCGACTCCCAGCCGCGGGCGCGCATGGCGTCCGCGCGCTCAAGCGAGTCCTCGAGCGCCCAGGTCATCAGCTGACCGGACTCCCGCGTCAGGCGCTCGCGCAGGCCGGGCCGCGGGCCGGCGGCGCTGCACGCGGAAAGCGACGCCTCGACACCGCGGCTTCGGCGCAGCAGCTGCGGCGCGAGCTGCGAGGCCATCGACACCACGAGCGCAACCGACGACGAGCCCCCGCGCCCGAGTGACAGCAGCCGGTCTTGCGTGAGCACGGCCGCCGCACCCTCGAACCACACGACGACGGACACCATGAGGGCGCCCATGACGGCGCCGTACGCGAGGCTCTCGGCATACACGCACACAGGGCCGAGGTGCATAAGGAGCGTCGAGCCGGACGCGGAGAAGAGCGGGTTGGCAAGGCACACGAGCGCAAGCATGGGCAGCTGCCAGCGCAGGCCCAGAAGCGTCGCACGCGGTCCCCGGGCGAGCGCCGAGAACGCGAGCGCGCCCGTGAGCGAGAGCGCCACGAGCACCGGCTGCACGGCGAACATCGTGAGCAGCAGGATCGCCGCAAAGAGCGCCGCCGGCACGCACGCGTGGCACGCGTCGAAGGCCATCTGGCTTATCACACGGCTCACGCGACCTCCCCGTTTCCGCCATCAGCTTTCGGCACGCCAAGCACTTCTCGCCAACAGTCCGGAAAACCCATAGGCGCAAGCGACACATCTGGATAAGCGTCGATAATGCGACCAAGCTCAATCGCCATTTCATTCCAACGAGCTGGCCACGTTTGTTCAAAGAGCCGCTTTATCACAACAAATGTTGGGAATTCCTTATTTGATGCCCAGCAGATGTCCTTGCGCAGCATTTTTGGACGTATTCGCATTACTCGATTATAAAAGCGTCCCTGATGTGCGCAGAGATTACGCACTGCGCACAAGTGCATCAGCCAGCTTTTTAGTATTGGAGGCCTTTGTCCAAAAGCATCGGCAATCGCTTTCGCAGCTGGCACCACCTTAGAGCCATCTCGCAGCAGACCAATTAATGAGGAGACCTGTCCCATTGTCATAACCTCAACAACCGCCCAACACGGAAGATCGCCGTATTTCTCCAAGTTATGACAAACGCACGGCTCCTGATTCTTTTTTGCCCTTGCAATCTCTTGGTCGATTGAGGAGAGCAGCCTCCCATGGCGAGCGCCATCAGCAAATAGTGACGAATCCCGATATGCAAGCGGGCCATAGTCGCGAGACAGGAAGTAAGCAAAACTGGTCCGAATTTTGATTTCTATAGGTTGTATAGCAGCCCATAACCAATGACGCAGCTCAGCATCAAATCGGTAGATGTCCACAATTGAAGACAGTTCCGTCCCCGTTGCGATTTGGCCATCGTGTTCGAAAGTCATCCAATAAGCACGAAGACGATAGTAATTGACGTCTCCAAGCAGTTCTTTTGCTTCGTCCAAATCTGGGCATTCGATGCCCATTTCGACAAGATGACGCACCTGCTGATCAACCGAGAGGAAAGGCTTCATCTCTACAAAAAAGGAGCCAGCTTGGTTCGCATCATCGTTTCCGAGAGAGGCGCGCTGGCTACTATTGTCTTTTACTATACCCTTCGCAGTTTTAGGCGCAACGGCATCCTCATTTTTGTGACCAGAATCCATCGCCCGTTGGCTGCTGTCCTTGACCATAGCGCCTCCCCACTCAAATCTCGTGGCGTTCATTGTATAGAAGCGCGGACGCCGACGAGATTGCCGGCGCCCGCGCGCGAATGGCGTATGACGCCAAACGATCTAGTACTCGACGTTGGCGTACCACCAGTAGATGGACTCGCCGCCGGAGAGAACGTAGCTAGAACACGCGATGTCCGCGGTGGAGCCGTTGACGGAGTACATCCACCCGCTCATGCCGCCGTGCTCTTTCTCGGCGAGGCCGGCGATCGAGCTTACGTACATGCCGTAGCCGGTGGCCTTGGCATTGAACGAGACGCCGCAGCTCGCCAGGGCGTCGTAGACGGTCGCGCCCGCGGGAAGCGTGAGCGTGGCCGACGAGCTGCCCGCGCCGGCGGACGAGCCGTCGACGGTGATGCTCACCGTGACGGTCGCGCCCTGCTGGGAAGAAGCACCCGAGGTCGAGCCGCCCGCAGAGTCGCTCTTCGACGAGACGTTCTTGCCGTTCTGGTCGACCACGCGATAGGTGGTCTTCGTCTTGGTCAGGGCCTCGCCGTCGACGGTCTTTTTCTGGACGACGGTGATGGCGGAGTCGTCGGGAAGCGTCGGAGCCTCGCCGCCCTGCTGGGCGAAGGCGGGGGCGTCGCCCAGCTGCGCGTAGGCGTCGCCGCTGATGGCATAGCCCTCGGCCGCGGAAAGAAGGGCGGGGGTGTCGCCGGAGGTCGGGGCACCGTCGCAGCCGTAGCGCACGACGAGGCGCACCGCGCCGTTGGCGTCCTCCGAGATCCAGGTCACGTCCGCCAGGCCCACGTTCTGCTCGGCGGCCCACTTGGCGAGCGCGGCCGCGCGGCGGGCGGTTGCGTCCACCATGGCGGGCGCGTCGTCGGTCGTGGCCTGCTCGACCCAGACCCCATCGCTGGTCAGGACCGCCTTGACGTCGTCTGCCGCGACCGAGACGTTGGAGCCGTCGAAGCTGAGCCCCGCGCAGGCGGCGGCAACGTCGTCGGCGGTCACCGTGTTCGCGGTTATGGTGATCTGCGGCGTCGCAGCAGCCTGGCCGTCGGCGGCAGCAGGCTCGGCCACGGTCTGGAGCGCGTCGCCGGAGAGGAACGTGAGCGGGTCGTTGCCCTGCGCGTACTGCCATGCGGACCAGGCGCAGAAGGCGATGGTTACAGCCGCGAGAACGGCGACGACCGGGCGCCAGGCGCGGGCGCCCTTCTTTCCCCCATCACCGGGGAGGTTGGTGTCAGGCTCGGCCATTACTCCTCATCCCCTTTCCCGCGCTTGGCCAGAAGGACGACGATGAGCGCCGCGGCGGCCACGGCCATGCCGATGAAGGGCCAGATAGGAAGCGAGTCGCTGGACTCGGAAGAGCCGAAGCCCGCATCGGCGCCGAGGTCGACCGCGCCCTCGACGGTTGCAGTCGGGGCAGTGCCCGTCGCCTCGCCGGACGCAAAGCCGGAAAGAAGGGAGGCCTTCTCCTCGGACTCGTTGGTGTCGGCCGAGACGTTCGACTTGAGAGTGATGGCGAGCGTGGTCTTCTTGCCGCCGTTGCCGGACAGCGAGATCTGGCCACCGGAGGCGTTGTCCTTCTTTGCGTCGTCGCCCTTGTTGTCGTTCTTCGCGCTCCACTTGGCGTAGAGCGTCATATCGTCAGTCACGACGTCCTTGGCGAAGTCCCACTTCTTGCCTTCGGCAGTGTACCAGCCGAGGAACGTATATCCATCGCTGGTAGGAGCAACCGGCTCGGAAACCAACTTGCCCTTCGCAACATAACGCGGCGCGACGTACGAACCGCCCTGTGCATCGAACGCAACTCTCCAGGACTCGGCACCCGCTAGCTTAAAGAGGCGTCCCGAGTCATTGGCGTAGTACAGGTTGCCCTTCTCATCACAGATGATAGAAGCGGTGCAGTATTCACGATACTTTGCGTCAGGCGTGAATATCATTTGCGCCGCATCGTCGCCCAGTTTATAAGCGTAAACGCCACCGGGCAGAGCGTTGCAGGTGAAGTACACGTACGTGTCGTTACCTTGAACCGAGACGAGCGGGGTACTCTTGGACTCGCCCCTGTCTGCGCGGATGCTCTTTTTAACGCTCATAGTGCTCAGATCGATGACGGAGAGCGTTCCGTAACCCTCGGTGTCCATGCCACAGACATACGCCAGACCGTTGCTCACTGCCGGCGTAGAGGTGGAGATGGCCGCGAAGGCAACGGGCTTGCCCTCGAGGGTCAGCTTGTCCCCGCTGCGACGAATCTTGTAGAGCGTTCCGTTATCGCGGGAGACCGCGAGATATGTGCCGTCGCCGTTCTCGCCAACCTCGACGGCAACGATGCCGGAGCGAACGGGCGTGCCTACGCTTACGCTCGAGAGCTCTTTGCCGTCGGAGCCATCAATGAGGGCAACCTTACCGGACTCGTTACCGATGATGATGTCGTCACCGGAGGCCGCAGCGCCCGCCCAGTAGTAGCCCTCGTTCTCGTTGGTCTCGGACTTCTTTTTGTCTGTTGTCCAGTCCACTTTGCCGGAAGCCAGGTCAACGCACACGAGCGCACCTTCTGAACCGTCAACAACAGTGAAGCCTGCATAGGCCTTGCCGCCGGAGATGGTCACGGACGTGAGAGCCTGGGTATCTTTGATCCCGAGCGAAGGGGTCTTGTATCGACAGGCTATCGAGTACTGCCCGTCCTTCTTGTCCAGAACAAAAATGCCGAGCGAGCCGTCCTCAAAAGGAACGACCAGATAGCCGTCTTTATAGGCGGGACGGCAGAAGTAGCCAATGTTCGCACCAATAGAGCAGCTCGCAAGCTCCTTCTTTCCGGTTTCAGAATCAATGAGCACAATGCGGCCGCCCTTAACCGCGCAAATATTACCGTCGATAATGAGCAGGTCCGAAACGCCTTTTGCACCGCCCTTGATATCCGCGGGCTCATCCCACGCAGATTCAGCTGCACCAGACGGAGTCGGCACCTCGACAACCGAACCATTGGCTTTGCCGCTGGCAAACGCGGGCCAGGCAGAGTCGAAGTTGGACTTAGGCGCGTTGGGGTCGGTCGTGAGGGCATCGGGGTCAGGCAGCTTGTCGTCAGCCGTATAGACCCAGGCGATAGACTTCGCGTCCTTCAGCTGGACGCTGCCCGCGCCCAAATCGGAAGGCTTGCCATCGATAAAGAGCTTCCAGTAAGCCCCAGTCGTGGAGTCCCAAGCGAGCGTTCGCCCATCAAACGGCGATGTAATTGAGTTGAGGAACCAGCCCCATGTGCCCGTACCATAATCCGCAGAGATGCCACTCTGCTTGAAGGCAAGTTCAGTCGCATCAGCCACGGTCGCGGTATCAACCATGGTGTAGTCAGCTGCAGGCACCCACGTCTGAACATTACCGCTGCTGTCAACACCGATAATCTGCAGGGAAGCCTTTGCCTGCCCAGGCATAGTACCGTCAGAGCCGTAGACCCAGGAGACTTTGTCACCAGCCTTGAGCGTGTAGTTACCGGCGCCCACATTTGCGAGCTTGCCGTTGACAAAGAACTGCCAGTAATTCCAAGTGGAAGCGTCAACTTTTTCGGTCGAGAGCTTTACGCCCTCATCAAACGGAGAGGTGAGCGAGTTGAGGTACCAGCCGTAGGAGCCCGTCCCGGTGTCAGCGCCAATGCCAGCCTGCTTGAACACCTGCTCAGAGAGCTCCGCCGCGGTTGAGCCCTCCTTCACTTGGACGGTCGTGGGCTGAGCCCAGGTCTGCTGGCTACCGTTCTTAGCCTGGCCAACGACCTCGCAGCTCACGGAGAGCTGGTCGGTGGGCGCCGGGTCGCCGTACTTGGAGTAGCACCAGACGACCGAGTCGCCGGCCTCGAGCGTGTAGCCACCTGCACCAACCGATGCAGCCGTGCCGTTGATAAAGAGCTGCCAGTACGCTCCGGTCTGCGAATCATAGCCAAGCGTTTGGCCCGCGTCGACGGGCGAGGTGATGGAATTGAGGTACCAGCCCCAGGTTCCCATGCCGTAATCGGCGGTGAGGCCGTGCTTCTTGAAGAGCGCCTCAGAGAGGTCGGCGGCGGTAGACCCCGTTTTTAACGTATACGGCTCGGCGGCGGTCCAGGTCTGCTGGTTGCCATCGGCATCGATGCCGATAACCGAGCATGTTGCTGTAACCTCAGGAGCGACCTGACCGCTCGTTCCAAGCACGGTCACCGTCGCAGAGACGTCCTGGTTGGCGAGCTTTGCGTACGTGGCATTATCCGGATAGCGCTCGGCGTAACGCGCGTACTTCTCACTGGAAAGGCGAGAAGTAATGGTGACCTTGGTGTTGTACTCAGGCTGCGTGACGAGAAGGTTCTCCACAGAGACGACACCGGTGTTGCTCGACTTGAAGAGGCGCCACTGCTGGCCGCTCATGTCGTCGTAGCCCTCGAGCTCAACCGGGACGATGCCCGAGCCCACGGCGTCGGTAGTCGCCTTGTCGAAGCTCCACGCGAGCTTACCGTCGGCGTCGAGATATGCCTTCTGGAAGGCGTGCATGTTTGCGGTCACGCCGGCGGCGTCCTGGCCGTCGAGGATGGCCTCGGCGTAGCCCGCCTTGGCGGCCTCCATAAGCTTAAGCTCATTGTCGAGGTCGGCCTGATCCTGCGGCGTAACCGTGAAGTCAAGCGTCTTTGTGGCAGTGACCTCAGCGTTGTTCTTATCCGTAACCGTGCAGGTGAGCTTCGTGGAGACGGCGCCCTTACCGGCCTCGGGACGGAAGACCGTGCCCTTGTAGCCGTTGAAGGTTACGTCATCGGTGCTCGCGGAGTACTCGACCTTATAGTATTTGCCGTCGACGCCGAGCGCGCTCGTGCGCGGCATCTGGAGGTCGTCGGTCAGGCCGTCCTTATTGGCAACCGCATCGGTACCGGAGTACTTGATGTTGTCGTAAGTAAATGCCGCGTCGACCTTCTCCTGCAGCGCCTTCTTGTCGGCAGCGACCTTCTCGGGATCGCCCTTGACGGTCACGGTAAAGTCGTGCGCGCCGTGGCCGCCGCTTACAAACGAGACCGTCGCGGTCAGCGTAACCTCGCGATCGCTCGATGCGCGCGTCACCTTGCCGGTATAGTCGCTCCAACCATAGCCGGAAGGCCAAATGGCATCGCGGTCGGAGCTCTTCCATTCAACCTCGAACTTGCTCTTGGAGCCTGCGCGGTACGGAAGTGTGAGATTCGACGTGACGGACTCGGCCGAGTCGCCCGAAGCGTAACCTATGGCAATTTGCTCGGAAGCGCTGTCAAGAAGTTCCTGGACCCGCGCTTCGTCCCAAGCAACCTGCACTGTCTTGTTGGGCTGATAGTATTCGGTCTCGTCGCCGCGTGACAGCTCAAACACCACATCGGCGCTGCGTAGGCCGTCGATGTTGTAGCCGTTGTAATCGTTGGAATCGATGTAGAAGAACGTCACATCGCCATTGGTCTCGTCCTGGGCGTCGGAGATGCCGACCGTAGCCTTGGCGTCCCCGGCCTTAAAGGTAACGCCGCCCTCAGAGACCTTGACGTCGATATCGGTAAATCCCAGATCGGCAAGCTGCGCCTTCAGAACATCGTTGACGTTGCCGCCCTTGGCGCTGTAATCAACAGCAATCTGCTTATTGGCATCGTTGAGCTTTTGGGCTGCGGCCTCAAGCGAGCCTGCGGCGATCACGGGATTGGCAGAGACAAGCTCGACCGTAGAGCTACCGCTCGTGGCGACAGCCTTCAGATACTTACCCGCGGCAGAAGCCGAAACCGTTGCCGTGGCACCCGACATATCGGACAGAAGCGTCCAGTCGGCCGCCGGAGCCTTCGCGTCGTCGGCCGCATACCAGGCAACAGTCGCCCGGTCGGTGACGTCGATACCGTTGGTGGCCGAACCGTCGGCGCGCTTAGCCTGCGCCGTCGCCTTAACGCTATCGCCCGAGACGAGATGGGTCGAATCGCTATTGATCTGCGGCGTAGTGGTCACGCGCAGCAGGTTATACTCCCCCGCTGCGGTAACGCTATCGGGCGAAACCCACTCAACGGTGTTGTCGAGGGCGCTCGCCGTAACTTTGATGCGCTTGCCAACAAGCGCGTCCGAAATAGTCAGGCTGCCATCAGTCGTATCGATGCCGTCGGTAAGCTCGGTCCAATCGGTATCGCCCTCGCCCTTGGCATACCACGCCATGGTGAGCTCGGCATCGTCGGGCACGTCCTTCGTCGAGCCCGACCAGCTGCCCGGCACCTGCACACTCGGCGTGATCTTTGAACCCACGCTCAGCGTAACGTTCTTATCGGCAAGCTCAATGCCTGCCAGCTTGTACTGACCCTTAAGCGTCACGGGGCCGAGCGGAGCTACGAACTGCGTACCGCTGTACGAGCTCTTCTTCTGCGTGCTGAAAACGGTATTTTCGCTCGTCACCTTCACGCGCAGATACTTGCCGGCATAGGCAGCGTCAACGGTATAGGTCGCTTCGGTGGCACCGGGGATATCGGTATAGGCGGAGTCATAGCTCGAGCTGGTATTTGCATACTGCCACTGATAGGTCACATTGTCGGTACGTCCGATATAGCTGTAGTTCGAGCCTTCCTTTTTGCGAACCTTAGCCTTGAGCGTATCGCCCACATGTACGCCGTTGGTGGCAGGAGAACCCTCGAACTGCACGTCGTAAAGCTCAACTTGGCCAGCGACGGAGACAGGACCCGCCGCATAGTACGGCTTCTGCTCGCCATAGCCACCGTTGGCCTTGACCACAACGTAGTAGCCCTTGAGGGCGGCGCTCACCGTCAGGGTGCTGCCGGTCTCACCCTCGATAGGCGTGTTGCACGAGCTCGCGTAGTTCGAGGTGCCCTTATACCACTGCCACGTAACATGCGAATCGGTGGTAACGTCGGTGGAGCCCGCCTTGGCGGTCGCCGTAATCGTGGAACCAACCTCGACTTTGCCCGAAGTCGGGCTCATAGTCACGCTCGTGACATTAACTGAACCGGCAGCAGCAACGAGAGCGCCCGTCGAGTTGGTCTTGCTCGAGGAGCCGATCTTCGAAGACACCTTGCACTTGAGGTACTTGCCGCCCAAAGCGTCGGTAAGCTCGAGGGTCTCACCCGTAGCGCCCGCGATATCGGTATACGCGCCGTTCTTGGTATCAGAGCTCTGCCACTGGAAGTTGAGTTTATCCGCGTCGATAAACGTCGAGGCGCCCTTCTCCTTGGCGCGAGCCTGGGCAGTATCGCCAACCGCGAACACGGAGTTGTTGGTCTTGGGATTGATAAGCGAGACCGCGTAGATGTCCACCGCACCGGCCTGTTTGACCTTGTTGGAGGTGGTCTTGCTCACCGTGTTGACGCCAGCCGTAGCCTCGACCTTGACGTACTTGCCCTCGAGGTCATCGGTTACCGTGAGGGAAGCACCCGTCTCGCCCTCGATCTTGGTAAAGCCCGAGTACTGCGAGGTAGATGCGGACCAGGTGTAGGTGACCTTGGCGTCGGCAGGGGCCTGCTGATAATAGCTTACATACGGAGTCGCCGTAAGGGTGTCGCCTATGCTCGGCGCGTCACTACTCAGCTTGACGTTGTTAAGCTCCATCTGACCGGCACCAAGCACGGGGCCAGGAATGTAGTTGGCATTGATGCCCGAGCCGGAAGAAACGGACGGACCATAGTAGTCCTTGCCATCAACCGTTACCTTGCAGATGAAGTATTTGCCTTCCATCGCGGCGGTGACGGTGAGCGACTGCTCGTGGCCTACGACCTCGGCGTAGTCGGCGACATTGCTGCTGGCCCTGGTCGTGCCGGCGAGCCAGGTGTAAGTCCAGGCGCCGGGATTGGCAACGGAGTAGGAAGAACCGTAGAGATCATCCTCGTCCTCGTCGTACATATTTGCCCAAAGCGTATCGCCCGCGTTGAGCGCGCCCGACTTCGTGGAATAGGAGTTGTCTTTATCCTTGGAGTCCTGGATATAGACCTTGGCCTCGGAGGTCAGCTCGTCAGCAGAGGCGACTGCGGGGGCATCGGCCTTTCCCGTGGCGGTAACCACAGTGGGCGCGACGGCCGCAGGCTGCTCGGCAGCGGCGTCGGCTTCGGGCGCGACCTTCTCTGCCGGCTCCTCGCCGGCCGCAGGCTCCTGCTCGGCGTCGGCCGCTGCGACGTCAGCCGCGGGCGCATCCTCGGCAGGCTGCTCCTCGGAAGCGGCCTCGGCCTGCGGCGTCGCCGCAAGCTCGTCGACCGCCTCGGCAAGCGCGGGCGCCGGCACGAGAGCCGTCGCCGTCACGAGCGCGAGCAGCAGCGCGAGCACGCGCTCTGTCAGCGGTTTTTTGGGTTTCATATACCCCGCCTCCTCCCCTTTCGGGGTCCGGGAGGGCAGGTAGGATCGGCAGGGTGCGCCCCCACCATTCGTCCCTCGCAACGCGCAGACGCGCGCTGCCGCGAGCAGGCGAGCCTTGAACACAGTCATTCAACTGATCCGGAGTTGAACCGGAATCCTTTTTTCTCTACTAGGCGTAGCAGCTGTTCGAACCGTGCCCTCAGTTATTCAGATGGAACACAGTTTAGCAGCTCAGCTGACGCACGGAGTGTTAACGCGACACCGCTTTTGTCTGCTCGAAATAGACCTCGAGGCTCAAGACCAGACAGCGATACTCTATTGCGAGAACCACCAGACACCCGAACCGGAGAGTACGCCGTGCAACCGTTCATTCAAGCAGAGGGCAACATGCCCGGCAACATCAACTTCTACACCGCCCTTCTCGGGTTCCGGGAAATGGGCTTCGAGTGCGTTCTCTACCGCACCATGGAAGAGCTGGCAGACTCTTCGCGCGAAGACGTGGTTGTCGGCGGGCTCGGCCCGGTAAGAAACGCGCTCGTCAGGCATGGCGTGACGATAGAGGAGCTCGATTATCCCGCTGAGCTGCAACCTTACATGGGCAGAAAAGTGTGGTCGGCAACCGTGGACGAGGTCGCGTCCGACCGCAGCCTATGGCCCGTGTTCGTCAAATCGGCCGAGAATAAACGGCTCACCGGCAAGGTCGTGTCGAGCGACCGGGACCTCGCTGGCCTCGGGATGTTCGGCCGCGATCTTCCGGTCACCTGCAGTGAAGTCGTCGACTTCGCCGCAGAATGGCGTTGCTTTGTGAGGTACGGGCAGATCCTCGACGTACGCCCCTACAAAGGCGATTGGAAGAAGAGCTTCGACGCCGCCGTAATCGAGAGCGCCGTCAAGAACTTCGTCGGCGCCCCCGCCGGTTACGCTGCCGATTTCGGCGTGACCCGCGACGGCCGCACGCTGCTCGTCGAGATCAACGATGGCTATTCCCTCGGCTGCTACGGGCTTCAGCACAACCTGTACGCACAGCTCCTGTCCGCCCGATGGGCCGAGCTTGTCGGCACAGAAGACGAGTGCGATTTCTCCTAGCGAGCAATTAGCCGACTGCAAGGTATCCATTGCCCGCAAGCCATCCGTCTAAGAGCATGACATCGCCACCTTTGGCGGACGGCTCATCACGTACCAGCGGTTCGTATCCCACCACAGGTACGTCTGGTAGCCGCCAAACCACACGGTAAAGCGGGTGCCGCGGCCGGTGCCCAGGCACGGCCAGCTCTCGCGGCAGCTCACCTTGGTAATCTCGTAGGCGCGGCCGGGGCGCCACAGCACGGCGATCGGGGTGAGGCTGCCGTCCGCGTCGATCTCGCAGCGCACACGAACATAGCGCCGTGAGCGCTTTTCGAGCCCTTGTGACATTCGGCCGCCTCGCCTCCCCTCGCCCTTCTTGCCCCGTCGACCCATTAACGCACATATGTTCTCACAAACGTCTGTTTGAGTATGCCACGGGCGCGGGACAAGAACGCCGTCGGGCCCGAACGGCGGGTATACTGTCCGCTAGCAGCAACAACGTCACCCACAGAAAGCAGGCGCCATGTCCAGCAACCGCAAGATGCTCAAAATCTTGAGCCTCCTCCAGTTCGCCTTGTCCATCGTCGTCATCATCCTTGCCGTCGTCGCGAAAGTCGGCGGGCAGGCCGCCGCGGGGCAGGGCCAGCTCGACGCGATGCGCCCCTACCTCGACCTGCCCGCGGCGCTTGCCCTCGGCGCGCTCTCCGTCGCCGCGTCCGTCATGGGCATCCGCGGCGCTAACCGCCCGAGCGCGCTCGGCAGTCACCGCGTGCTCTGCATCCTCGCCGTGGTCCTTGGCGTCGTGGCCGCGGTCTTCGCCGGCAACGCAGCCGTGCTCGCAGTCTCGGCGATCACCGCTGCGGACGGCCTCGGCGCCGCCGTGTACGACGGCAAGGTCCAAAAGGAGCTCGAGGAGCGCAGGTAGCGCGAGCGGCGAGCATCCTTCTTGCTAAGAAACCGCGACCTCTGGGCAGCAGGATGGGCAACGCGTTAAGAAACGCCGACCTCTGGGCACATGAGGAGTTAGTACGCTAAGAAAAGGCCACCTCTGGGCAATGCAAAGCCCAGAGGTGGCATTTGTTTAGCAAGAAGAACGTGTCCACGCCCAGACGTCAGCATTTCTTAGCAGAAGCGGTGCCGGACGCCCAGACGTCGCGCTTTCTTAGCAGTCGCCTACTCCAGCGTGATGCTCAGGAGCTGCGGCTCACCGCCGTTATCGTCGAGTACGCGCCGCTCTACATGAACACTCTCGATCGAATCGGAGTCGATCAGCTGCGTCGAGACCCAGGTAACGCCTTCGTCGCTTCCCAGACCGAAGTAATTGTTCGCCACGCCGTCGTCTTTAATGACCTGCTCCGTGCCGTCCTTAAGCACGAGGCTGACTTTCCGAATGCTATCGCTCATCACGGGATCAGCCGAGATCTGCACCGAAAACGGGCTCACCTTCGCCTCAACGCCGTCGGAGGAGGTAAAGGTTTTCGAGGCGACGCGTTTGCTAGGGTTGAACCGCCGAGTCTGCGCCGTGCATTGCTCAGCGCTATCGCCTTCGCCCTCATGCCAGTTGAGCACCCAAGTCAGCCCTTTTTCCAGGTCGGCTTCGCCGCCAAATCCCGCAAAGTACATCGTTCCATGGATCTCGGTTTTGGTCGAAGATTCCTTTTCGATCATCTCCCGGGTGTCCGCGAATGACCAAGCGGCCTCGTCGTCCCCGTCACCAAAGCGAAGGGTAATAAGGTCGAGGGTTTGCTCGCCCTCGGCACCCGAAAGCACGAGTTCGCCTACTTCCGCGGCAGGCTCGTAGAGCGCCACGCCGTTCGGGTTCGAAAGCGTGAAGGTCACGGATCCGCAGCCGTTCTCGTCGACCGCAATATCGCCAAGCTCCAGCGTATAGCCGTTTCCCTCAACGGAAAGCCCGACATGCTCCACCGCTTCCGAGAGCTCAACCGGCGCCGCTCCGTCGCCGAAGTCGCGTTTGTACGAAATCGTGGAGCCGTCGTCGCCCAAGAAGGACCAGGTCTGTGTCCTCCCTTGCCCGTGGTTCCCCCATGCTTGCGCAAAGAAATCGGAATTGACCACCGCGTAGGCGACTCCGCCGGTGGCCAGAACAGCCGCGACGCAGCCGGCAACAACCGCAGTGAGGGGCTTGGCCGCACCACGACGGCGGGGCTTCTTTTCACCAGATGCGCGGGAAAGCGCGCGGTCAGCGAGCTCGTCGTCGGCATGCATTGCGTCAAAAGCAGCTTTGAGCTGGTCGTTATTCATAGTCCTCTCCCTCCAGAAGTTTCCTCAGCTTCGCACGTCCACGAGCAAGCCTCGTTCGAACCGTCGCCGCCGGGACGCACAGGTAATCGGCTATCTGTTGGGTGGGCAACTCAAGGTAATAAAAGAGCACGATGGGCACGCGGTACTTCTCGGGAAGCCGCATGACCTCGACGAGGAGGCTCCTGGACTCGGCATTAGGCACCTGCAGCGAATCGACGTATGAGGCAATGTCCTCCACGCGTCGCCACGGCCGGCGAAACAGCGACTTACATTCGTTGATGGTCACTCGGATAAGCCAGTTTTTAAGGTGCTCATCCCCATCGAAAGGCTCGTCTCGCCTGAGAAGCTTTACAAAAACGTCCTGTGCCACATCGTCCGCGTCGGCGGCGTCGCGCAGGTAGGTGTACGCCACGCGAAACACCAGGTCGCGGTTCGCGGCAACCGCTTTTCGGAATTCCGGCTCGAGCACGATCCCTCCTTTCCTCTTTGTCGTATGCACGTTGTTTAGGGGCCCTCGCACTAGATACGCGCTGAAGAACGGATTTGTTTCAGGCGGGCAGCAATTCGTACAAAGTAGCGCTAACTCCCATACAGCGGACGCATCTGGGCCGAAAACCACCCGGATGCGTCCGCTGTGTGGGAGTTAGTTGATTTGAAAAGAAGGGCAAGAAGGGCGACGAGCAGCCGGCCTTAGAAGTCGAGGCGCACGGGAATGCCTTGGCTGGCCATGTACTCCTTGACCTGTCGGATCGAGTAGGTGCCGAAGTGGAAGACGCTGGCGGCGAGCACGGCGTCGGCCTCACCCTCGATGATGCCCTCGGCAAAGTGCTCGAGCGTGCCCACGCCGCCCGACGCGATCACGGGGATGGGCACCGCGCGCGCCACGGCGCGAGTCAGCGGGATGTCGAAGCCGTCCTTGGTGCCGTCGCGGTCCATGCTCGTGAGCAGGATCTCGCCGGCGCCGCGGCGCGCGGCCTCCTCGGCCCAGGTCACGGCGTCGATGCCCGTGGGAATGCGACCGCCGGCCAGGTAGACCTCCCACTTGTCGGTGTTGCCGACCTGCTTGGCGTCGATGGCCACGATCACGGCCTGGCTGCCGAAGGCGTCGGCGCAGGCAGTGATGATACCGGGTTCCTTGACGGCGGCCGAGTTGATCGAGACTTTGTCGGCACCGGCGGCGATCATGGTGCGGCAGCCCGCGACGTCGCGGAACCCGCCGCCCACGGTATACGGAATGCGAAGGCGCTCGGCGGCGTGGCTCGCGAGCTCGATGGTGGTGCGGCGGTCGTCGGAGGTCGCCGTGATGTCGAGGAACACGACCTCGTCGGCGCCCTCGCGGTCGTACTTGCTCGCGAGCTCGACGGGGTCGCCGGCGTCGCGCAGATCGACGAAGTTGACGCCCTTGACCACACGGCCGTCCTTGACGTCGAGGCACGGGATCACTCGTTTGGTAAGCACTGGGGGACTCCTCCTGCTCGGTTTGTGTTCGGCGCTTTCGGCGGGTTTCTTGCCAGATGGGCAGACGCGGCGAGCTAGGGCCTCGCTGCCGCAAGGGCCTCCTCCAGCGTGAAGTTGCCCTCGTAGAGCGCGCGGCCGGTGATGGCGCCCTCGATCACATCGGGGCCTGCGCCCGCAAGTGCGCGCAGGTCGTCGGTCGAGGTAATGCCGCCGCTCGCGACCACGGGCGCGCCAAAGAGCTCTGCCACGCGGCGGTAGGCGTCGACGTCGATGCCCGTCTGCATGCCGTCGCGGTTGATGTCGGTAAACACGAGGTGGGCGAACCCCAGGCCCGCGAGGCGCGGCAGGAGCTCGTCGACCGCGAGGCCGGCACCCTCCCGCCAGCCGTTGACCTTGACGACGCCGTCCTTCGCGGCGACGTCGGCCACGACCTGCTCGCCGTACTCGGCAGCCGCCCGCTCGGCGAAGGCCGGGTCGCGGACGAGCGCCGTGCCGATGGCTATGCGTCGCACGCCGAGGTCGGCCAGGCGCGCGACGGCCTCGATGGAGCGGACGCCTCCGCCGCAGTCGACCTTGATGCCCGGCGTCGCACAGACGGCGCGGATGGCGGCCGCGTTGGCGGCGCGGGCCTCCTCGTCCTCCTCGAACGTCGCGGAGAGATCGACCACGTGGATCCACTCGGCGCCGCGCTGCGCGAAGTCGCGCGCAACGGCGGCGGGATCGTCGGAGTAGACGTCCATGCGCGAGCGGTCACCGCGCTGCAGGCGCACGACCTTGCCGCCTACCAGGTCGATCGCGGGAAAGAGGATCACCTTGCCCCACCCCTCACGATGTCGACGAAGTTGGTGAGGATACGAAGGCCGGTCGCCGAGCTCTTCTCGGGGTGGAACTGGACGCCGTAGATGTTCTCGCTCCACACCGACGAGGCGAAGCTGCGCACGTAATGGGTGCGTGTGGCCACAACCGCGTCCTCGACGTCGTCGTCGAGAGCGTAGCTGTGGGTGAAGTAGACGTTCGCGCCCTCGGGCACGCCGTGAAAGAGCGGGCACGCCTGGCCGTGGGCGGTCAGGTGAATCTGGTCCCAGCCGACGTGCGGCACCTTGAGGCGTCCGGAGCGCAGGCGCGTGGCGCTGCCGCGCAGCACGCCCAGGCCGTCGACCCAGCGCTCGGGGTCGGACGCGCCGTGAAGCTTGCCGTCGGTGCGCTCGTCCCCGCGCTCAAAGAGCAGCTGCAGGCCCAGGCAGATGCCGAGGAACGGCACGCCGCGGCCCACGGCCTCGCGAACCGCGTCGGCCTGGCCGGACTCGTTCATGTACGACATGGCGTCCTCGAAGCTGCCCACGCCGGGCAGCACGATGCCCGAGGCGCCCGCGATGGCTGCCGGGTCGTCCGAGACGCTCGCCTCTCCCCCGACCTCGGAAAGGCCGCGGACGACGGAGAGGAGGTTGCCCTTGTGGTAGTCGACCACGACGATCGGCGCGGCCATTAAAGGCTCCCCTTGGTGGAGGGCACCGAGCCGTCGGAGCGCGGGTCGGGCTCGATGGCCTCGCGCAGGGCGCGCGCCGCCGCCTTGAAGGTGGCCTCGAGAATGTGGTGCGCGTTCTCGCCGCAAACAAGGCGCAGGTGAAGGGTGATGCCCGCATCGCGCGCGAGCCCGGCGAAGAACTCGTGGCCAAGCTCGGTGTCGAAGGTGCCGACCTTCTGGGGGCCGATGGGCACGTCCCAGAAGAGCTCGCCGCGACCCGAGCAATCGACGGCGGCCATGACGAGCGCCTCGTCGAGCGGGACCATGACGGAGCCGAAGCGACGGATGCCGCCCTTGTTTCCAAGAGCCTCGCGCAGGGCCTGGCCCATGACGATGCCCGTGTCCTCGACGGTGTGATGGTCGTCGACGTAGGTGTCGCCCTTGACGCGCAGCGTCACGTCGATGAGCGAGTGGCGCGAGAACGCGGTGAGCATGTGGTCAAAGAAGCCCACGCCGGTCTCGATGTCGGCGACGCCGGCGCCGTCGAGGTCAATCGAAAGCCCGATGTCCGTCTCTTTGGTGGCGCGGATTACCTTGGCGGTCCTGGTCATGCTTCCTCCCTAGCTAGGATGGCGAGCGCGTCGAGAAGCGCGTCGTTCTCGGGGCGCGTGCCCACGGTGATCCTCAGGCAATTCTCCAGGCCAGGAGCATAGCTGAAGTCGCGGACAAGGATGGAGAACTCGTCGCGCAGGCGGGCGCGGATGCGGCTGGCGCCGAGCATCCGGACGAGCAGGAAGTTCGCGGCGCTCGGCCACACCTCCACGCCGTCGATGGACGCGAGGCCGGCCTCGAGCCGGGCGCGCTCGGCCACGATGTCCGCGACCACGGGCTCGAGCTCGCGACGGCGAGACACCGCGGCGCAGGCGACTGACTGCGCGATCACGTCCTCCGAGTAGATCTGGCGGATGGCGCCGAGCATGTTCACGACGTCGGGGTCGGCCACAAGGTAGCCCACGCGCAGGCCCGCGAGGCCGAAGGCCTTAGACAGCGTGCGCAGCACCATAAGACGAGGGCTTTCGGCAACCCACCCCACAAGCGAGGTGTCCTCGCCGGAAAACTCGACGTAGGCCTCGTCAAGAAGGACGAGCGCGTCGGTCTCGTCGAGCAGGCGGCGAACGACGCTCGGGTCCACGAGGTTTCCGGTGGGGTTGTTCGGCGAGGTCAGGATAACGAGCGCGGCGTCGTCGGCCTGAGCCGCGGCAATAAGCGCGTCGGCGTCGATCCCGAAGGTCACGGGGTCGCGCCACACGGTGACGACGGGTGTCTCGCACATCTTTGCGAAGTTCGCGTACTCGCTGAAGTCGGGCGGGCAGGTGATGAGCGCGTGGCCCGGCCCGCCAAAAGTGAAGAGCAGGTTGAAGAGCAGCTCGTCACCGCCGTTTCCCACCATGATGTTCGCCCGTCGCACCCCATGCCGCGTGGCAAGAAGATCGCGCAGGTCGTTGGCCATCGGGTCGGGATAGCGGTTGAGCGGCGTCGTCACCATGGCGGCGCGCATGGCCTCGACGACGGAGCCGGGCAGCTTGTGAGTGTTCTCGTTGGCGCTGAGGTTCACGCGACACGGCGTGAACGCCGGGTCGTACGGCTCGAAGCCCTGCAGCGCCTTGCGAGCGCGCTCGGCGACGGTGGGCATCCTAGGCCTCCCGCTTCGAGTAGCCGGGCAGGTAGGGCACGCCGGGGGCGGCGAGGTCCTCGGGCCAGGCGACGCGGTGCGCGCCCTCGCAGGCGGCGTCGGCATCGGCATAGCCGTCGAGGCCCTTCTCGGCAAGTCGACGGCGCATGCCCACGGAAAGGGCGTGGGCCCACAGGCCCTCGGCCTGGGCCATGGCCTGCGTGGCGGGCGCGTCGGCGAGCATGCCCTCGGGCGTGTAGCAAATCACGCTCGAGCGCTTCTGGAAGTCGTAGACGCCGAGCGGGTTGGAGAATCTTGCGGTGCCGCCGGTGGGCAGGGTGTGGTTAGGGCCAGCCACGTAGTCGCCGAGCGGCTCGGAACTCCAGGCGCCGACGAAGATAGCGCCCGCGTTCTTCACCTTACCGAGCAGGCTCATGGCATCCTTGCAGTGGAGCTCGAGGTGCTCGGGCGCGACGACGTTCACGGCGTCGACGGCGGCGTCGAGGTCGTTTGCGACCACGATCACGCCGCGGTTGTCGAGGGAGGCGCGGGTAATCTCCTCACGCGGGGACTGGCTCACGAGCTTCTCGGCGGCGGCGAGGACGCGCGCGGGCAGCTCGGCGTCGCAAGTCACGAGGTAACAGCTGGCCAAAGGGTCGTGCTCGGCCTGCGCCATGAGGTCGGCGGCAACGACCACGGGGTCGGCCGTGGCGTCGGCGAGCACGCAGACCTCGGAGGGGCCGGCCACCATGTCGATGCCCACATCGCCCGAGACGTAGCGCTTGGCGGCGGCCACGAAGGCGTTGCCGGGGCCGACGATCTTGTCGCAGGCGGGGATCGACTCGGTGCCGTAGGCGACGGCGCCTATGGCCTGGGCGCCGCCCACGGCGTAGACCTCGTCGACGCCCGCAAGCTTGGCCGCGGCGAGCGTGTAGGCGGAAAGAGAGCCGTCCTTCTGCGGCGGGGTGACCATGACCACGCGCGGCACGCCGGCGACCTTGGCCGGGATGGTGTCCATGAGCACCGTCGAGGGATACTGCGCGCGTCCGCCGGGCACATAGACGGCGGCGGAGGCCACGGGGGTGACCTTCACGCCGAGGATCGTGCCGTCGGGACGCGTGGTGAACCAGCTTTCCTCGCGCTCCTTCTCGTGGAAGGCGCGAATCTGGTCGCGGGCGCGGGTGAGCGCACGCAGGAACTCGGGGTCGACCATGCTCGGGGCCTCGTCGATGAGCTCCTGCGGTACGCGGAAGCTCGCGGGGCAGGCGCCATCGAACTTGTTGCAGTAGTCGCGGACGGCCGCGTCGCCGCGCTGGCGGACATCGTCCACGATGGCCTCGGCGGAGGTCATGATCTCGACGGGCAGGGCGCCCGAGCGGTTGAGGTCGGCCTGCGTGAGCGCGCGGCCGTCGGTCAGAAGGACTTCTCTCATCGTCTATGCCTCCTTGGAAGCGACCTCGGCGAGGCGGGCCGCCAGGTCACGGATTCTCTTGTCGCAACGATACGCCGCGGGACCGGCGAAGAAACGCGCCGTGCACTCCATGACGTCATCGACCACTACGAGGTCGTTCTCGCGCAGCGTGGTGCCGGTGGCCGTGATGTCCACGATGCGGTCGGCCATGCCCACGATGGGGCCGAGCTCGATGTTGCCGTGCAGGGTCAGGATGTCCACCTGGCGGCCGATGCGGTCGTAGTACTGCTGGGTGATGCGGGGGTACTTGGTGGCCACGCGCTCGGTGCCGCGCCACTCGTAGTTGCGGTCGGCCTGGCCGGCATTGGTGGCGGGCTCGGCGACGACGAAGCGGCAACCGCCGTAGCGCAGGTCGACGAGCTGCAGCAGGTCGAGGTCGGCCTCGACCAGTGAGTCCTTGCCGCAGATGCCGCAGTCGGCGCCGCCGGCGCCCACGAAGGCGGGGGCGTCCTGGGCGCGCACGATGATGTACTCGACGTCGTCTGCGCGCACGATCAGCTTGCGCCCGGGGTCACGCAGCTCGTCCACGGGAAGTCCCGCCGCCTCCAGCACGCGAAGCGAGTCCTTGAACAGCGAGCCCTTGGGCACGGCGATGCGAAGCGGTCGGGAGGCCACGCGGACACCCGGGGCAGCGACGCCCGACTCGCCCTGCTCGCCCAGGACCTCCTGCAGGCGCTCGAGCGAGAGCGCGAAACCGCAGGCGGCAAGGCCCGGGCGGCCGAGATTGGCGAGCACCGCGTCGTAGCGGCCGCCGGAGGCGAGGCTCGCGGCGATACCCTCGGCGTAGCCCTTGAAGATGATGCCCGTGTAGTAGTCGAAGCTGTTGATGATGCTGAAGTCGAAGCTCGCGCGACCGTCCTCGAAGAGGTCGGACAGCTCGGCGACGAGCGCCTTGAGCTCCGCGCAGCCGCGCTCGGCAGGCGGAACGTCCGCCTCGGCCAGAAGCTCATCGATGGCGTCGACGACCTCGACGCTGCCGTGCATCCTGGGCACGGCATGGAGGGCACGCGCGGCAGACGGCTTGAGCGCCGGCGTGGCGTCGACGAGCTCGTCGAGGCTCACCAGGTCGGAGTCGTGCACGAGCGCAAGGACCTGGGAGGAGAACTCGGGGCTCGGGCTACAGTTGGAAAGAAGCGCGGTCAGCGGCGTGACGGAGCCGAAGACGAGGCGCCACGCGGGAACCTCGAGGGTGGCCAGCGCCTCGGCGAGCAAGCGAACGACCTCGACCTCGGCGGCAGCGCCGTCGGTGCCCACGAGCTCGACGCCGAGCTGCGTGAACTGACGGGGCTGGCCGCGCAGCGACTGCTGCTCGCGCACCACAGGCGCGTTGTAGCGGAAGCGCGCCGGGAGCTCCTCGGCGCGAACGTGGCCCGCGACGAGGCGTGCGACCGGCAGGGTAAGGTCCGGGCGAAGCATAAGGAGGTTGCCGTCGGCGTCGAAGAGCTGGAACGGCGTGTTCTTGATGCGCCCGCCGCGCTCGAGGGCGGCGCGGTCCTCGAGCAGCGGGGTCTCGACGGGCAGGTAGCCATGCTCGGCGAAGCAATCCCTCACGGTGGCGGAGATGCGCTCGCGGGCGAGCGCCTCCTTGGGAAGGATGTCGCGGAAGCCTCTGGCGGTACCTGCAATCACGTTCGTGTCCCTTCTTTGGCGGGCATCATGCCCCGGTTACGATGCGGCCACTTTAGCACACTAAAGCGTCGCAGCTCCTAAGGGGCAAATCGCGAAGCAGTTTCGTAACGTTGGCAATTACCGAGCGATGTCGACGAACTGGGCGCCAAGGAGGTCGGCAAGCGCGGTGGGGTTGACGTCGAGCGAGAGGCCGCGCCGCCCGCCCGAGATCCCGATGGTGTCGAAGAGCTGCGCCGTCTCGTCGATGAGCGTGGGGAACGGTTTTTTGAGCCCGATGGGAGAGCAGCCGCCGCGCACGTAGCCCGTCACGGCCTCGAGGTCCTTGATCGCGATGAGCGACAGGGACTTCTGCCCGGACGCGGACGCGGCGCGCTTGAGGTCGAGCTCGCTCGCCACGGGGATGCAGCAGACCACATGGTCTCCCGACGGGGACACGCACACGAGCGTCTTGAACGCCGCGTCCGGGTCCTCGCCGAGCTGCTCGGCCATGCGAACGCCCACGCCGCGCGAGATGTCGTCCTCCTCGACCTCGTGGGCCACGTACTCGATGCCGGCTCGGTCGAGCTCGCGCATAGCGTTCGACTTCTGGAGCTTGTCCTTCTTTGCCACGCTACTCACCGGCCTTCTGGGCTGCGACGGCACGGGCGCGATCGCGCTCGAGGATGGGCGCGAGGAAGCGGCCCGTATAGCTCTGCGCGCACTCCGCCACCTTCTCGGGCGTGCCGTAAACGACCACCGTGCCTCCGCCGTCGCCACCCTCGGGGCCCATGTCGAGGATGCGGTCGGCCATCTTGATCACGTCGAGGTTGTGCTCGATCACGAGCACCGTGTTTCCGGCGTCGACGAGGCGCTCGAGCACCTCGACGAGCTGGCGCACATCCTCAAAGTGCAGGCCCGTGGTGGGCTCGTCGAGGATGTAGAAGGTCTTTCCCGTCTGCTGGCGGTGCAGCTCCTTGGCGAGCTTGACGCGCTGCGCCTCGCCGCCCGAGAGCGTGGTCGCCGGCTGGCCCAGGTGGATGTAGCCCAGGCCCACGTCGTACAGGGTCTGGAGCTTGTTCTTGATCTTTGGGATGTTCGTAAAGAAGGTCAGGGCTTCCGTGACCGTCATGTCGAGCACGTCGCTGATGGTCTTGCCGTGGTAGGTGACCTCGAGCGTCTCGCGGTTGTACCTCTTTCCGTGGCACACCTCGCAGGGCACGTACACATCCGGCAAGAAGTTCATCTCGATCTTTATCTGGCCGTCGCCCTTGCATGCCTCGCAGCGGCCGCCGGGCACGTTGAACGAGAAGCGCCCCGGCCCGTAGCCGCGCATGCGGCTCTCCGGCGTGGAGGCGAACAGCGCGCGCAGGTCGTCCCACAGGCCGATGTAGGTCGCGGGGTTGCTTCGCGGGGTGCGGCCGATGGGACTTTGGTCGATGTCGATGACCTTGTCGATGAGGTCGATGCCCTCGAGCTTCTTGTACGGGCCGACGGCTCGCTTGGAGCGGTGCACCGCGTTGGTGAGGGCGGGCGCCAGCGTGTCGGTGACGAGCGACGACTTGCCGGAGCCTGAGACGCCCGTGACCACGGTGAGCGTGCCGAGCTCAACCTTGGCGTTGACGCCCTTGAGGTTGTTCGCCGTGGCACCCGTGATCTTTATGGCGCCGCGGCGCGGGTTGCGGCGCTTGGACGGAAGGGCGATCTGCTTTTTGCCCGTGAGGTAGGCGCCCGTGATGGAGTCGGGGCAGGCGGCGATCTGGTCCGGCGTTCCCGCCGCGACCACGTGCCCGCCGAGCTCGCCGGCGCCGGGGCCCATGTCGATGACGTAGTCGGCGGCGCGGATGGTGTCCTCGTCGTGCTCGACGACGATCACGGTGTTGCCCTGGTCGCGCAGGCGCTTGAGCGTCGCAATGAGCCGGTCGTTGTCGCGCTGGTGCAAGCCGATGGAGGGCTCGTCGAGGATATAGAGCACGCCCATCAGGCCGGCGCCGATCTGGGTGGCCAGGCGGATGCGCTGCGCCTCGCCGCCCGAGAGCGTGGCGGCAGCGCGCGACAGCGTGAGGTAGTCGAGGCCGACATTGACGAGGAAGCGCAGGCGCGCCACGACCTCCTTGACCACGGGGCCGGCAATGAAGCGCTGGCGGTCGCTGAGCTCGAGCGACTCGAAGAACGCGAGGGCTTCTTTGCACGAAAGGTCGCAGACCTCGTTGATCGATTTTTGGCCCACGGTGACGGCCAGGATCTCGGGCTTCAGGCGGGCGCCGTGGCAGGTGTCGCACGGGACCTCGCGGATGAACTTCTCGAGGTGGGTGCGCATGGTCTCGGAGGTGGTCTCCTGATACTTGTCGAAGAGCACCTTGCGCACGCCGGGGAAAGTGGTGAACCAGTGGGTGTCGCGGCCGTCGCGCGTGCGGTAGTCGACGCGGATCTTTGTCTCGCCGAGGCCGCCGAGCAAGATCTCCTGGGCCTTCTTTGACAGCTCCTTCCAAGGGGTCTGGTCCGAGACGCCGATGTGCTTGCACGCCGCGGTAAGGATCTGCGGCCAGTAGTTGGAGTTACCGAAGAGGCCGCCGAAGACACCGCCCGCTACGCTGAGCGAAGGGTCCTCGATCAGCGCCTCGGCGTCCACGATCTTGCGGAAGCCGAGGCCGTCGCAGTCGGGGCAGGCGCCGTAGGGGGCGTTGAACGAGAAGTCGCGCGGCTGCAGGTCGTCCATGGAGTGGCCGTGCTCGGGGCAGGCAAGCGCGAGCGAGTACTGCAAAAGCTCGCCCGGCATGCGCTCCGGGTCGTCTCGGTCGGGAAGGAGCCAGAACCACACCTTGCCCTGCGCGAGCTTGGTGGCCTGCTCCACACCCTCCGCGATGCGTCCCAGCGAGTTCTCGCGCACGACGATGCGGTCGACGACGACCTCGATCGTGTGCTTGATGTTCTTCTCGAGCTTGATCTCCTCGTCGAGCTCGCGGACCTCGCCGTCCACACGCACGCGGCTGAAGCCCTCGCGCTTGAGGTCCTCGAAGAGCTTGGCGTACTCGCCCTTGCGCCCGAAGACCACGGGCGCGAGCACGAGGGCGCGACGGCCCTGCGCGTGCGCGAGGACCTTATCGGCCACCTGGTCGGTGGTCTGGCGCTCGATCACGCGGCCGCACTCGGGGCAGTGCGGCGTGCCCACGCGCGCGAAGAGCAGGCGCAGGTAGTCGTAGATCTCGGTGACGGTGCCCACGGTGGAGCGAGGGTTTCTGGACGTGGTCTTCTGGTCGATGGAGACCGCCGGCGAGAGGCCGTCGATGGAGTCGAGGTCGGGCTTGTCCATCTGTCCCAGGAACTGGCGCGCATAGCTGGAAAGAGACTCGACGTAGCGGCGCTGGCCCTCGGCGTAGATGGTGTCGAAGGCCAGGCTCGACTTGCCCGAGCCCGAGAGGCCGGTGATGACGACGAGCTTGTCGCGCGGGATGTCGACGTCGACGTTTCGCAGGTTATGCTCGCGCGCGCCACGGATGACGATGGATTCCTGGGCCATATTGCTCCCCCGAACGTGATTTGAGTGCGCCCGATTCTAGCACACCTGTTCGTCTTTTCATACAACCAGCACCCTCGGGCGCCGTATGGTCATGCGCCTGAAACGGCACCCCCTCAGGACAACGCGGCGGCGAGCTTTTGGGCGGCGAGGATGCCGTCGGTCGCGGCGGACATGATGCCGCCGGCGTAACCCGCGCCCTCGCCCACCGGCCACAGCCCGCGGGTGCTCACGCTCTGCCCGTCGTCGCCGCGGGTCACGCGCACCGGCGAGCTCGAGCGCGTCTCGACGCCGGTGAGGACGGCGTCTGCGGCGTCGAAGCCGTGCAGGTGGCGTGCCATGCGCGGAATGGCGGCGCGCAGGGTCTCCACGATGTAGGGCGGCAGGCACCCGTCGATGCTTCCCCAAGCGACGCCGCGCGGGTAGGTGGGGACAACGGAGCCGCCGGCGCTCGACGCCTCGCCGCGCAAAAAATCGCCCACGAGCTGCGCCGGGGCCACATAGCCCCCGCCGCCGGCAGCAAACGCCGCCCGCTCGCACTCGCGCTGAAGCGCCACGCCGGCGAGCACGTCGTCGCCCGGCAGGTCGGTCGGGAACACGTTGGCAAGAAGCCCCGAGTTCGCATTTGCGCCCGCGCGGTCCGAGAGGCTCATGCCGTTGGTCACCACGCCGCCCGGCTCGGACGCCGCCGAGACGACGTAACCGCCCGGGCACATGCAGAAGCTGAACGCGGAACGGCCGCTCGGCAGGTGCTCGGAGAGCTTGTACGGCGCCGCGCCGAGGGCGGGATTACCGGCGGCGGGCCCGTAGAGCGCACGGTCCACGTTGGCCTGCAGGTGCTCGATGCGCACGCCCATGGCAAAGGTCTTGCGCTCCATGGCAACGCCGCGGTCTCGCAAAAGCTCGAACACGTCGCGGGCGGAGTGGCCGCAGGCCAGCGCCACGGCCGAGACCTCGACGCGCTCCTCGCTAAACGCGCCGTCCGCGGCCTGGGACGTCAGGACGACCGAGCGCACCGCGCCGCCGTCGACCTCGAGGTCCGTCATGCGGCAGCGCGTGCGCACCTCTCCCCCCGCCTCCTCGATCTGGCGCAGGATGTTCGTGACCACGCCGGGCAAGACATCGCTGCCCACGTGGGGCTTCGCATCCCACAGGATCTGGAGCTGGGCGCCCGCGTCGACGAACTCCTGGAGGATGAGGCGGTGGGCCGGGCTCTTTGTGCCCGTCTGAAGCTTGCCGTCCGAGAACGTGCCGGCTCCTCCGACGCCGAACTGGATGTTGCTCTCGGGGTCGAGGACGCCCGTCGCGTTGTGCGCACAGACGACCTCGCCGCGGCGGCTCGCGTCGTCGCCGCGCTCCACGAGCAGCGGCCGCAGGCCCGCGCGGGCAAGCGACAGCGCGCAGAAAAGGCCCGCGCACCCCGCTCCGACCACGACGACGCGGCGGTCGGGCACGCACCCGACCGGCTCGGGGAACAAGAAGGGCTTCTCGGCCACGAGCCTCACGCCCTTCTCGGCGCGAGCCCGGGCGAGCTTGCCCAGAAGGGCGCGCTCCGCATCCTCGCCTGCGCGCAGCCCGACGCGCGCGGTGAAGGTCAGCACAATGTCGTTCTTCTTGCGCGCGTCGATGGAGCGGCGCCGGCGCTCGACCCCCGCGAGCTCACGCTCGGGCACGCGGAGCTTCTTTGCGACGACGCGGCGCAGCGCGGCGAGCTCGCCGGCGTCGGAGCCGTCGAGCTGGGATAGTCGGATTCGGATGCCGGAGACCTCTAGCATGAGGCAGTCCCTTCGTTGTTTGCAGCGCGGCGGGAAAGCGCGGCGCGCGCGGCGGCGTCGCCGGCGACCATTCCGCTCTTCCATGCCCAGGCGAGGTTGAAGCCGCCACAGTCGGCGTCCACGTCGAGCGCCTCGCCGCAGGCATAGAGACCCGGGCGGGAACGCGACGCGAGCGTGTCCGGATTGAAATCGGAAGTCGGAAGGCCACCGCGGCTGACCTGCGCTTTATTCTTCTCAGCAAGGCCCTCGACCACGAAATCGAGCGCGCGGGCGCGGCCCAGGGCGGCAGCTTTCCCGCCGAGCGCCGAGGCGATGCGCGGGTCGAGCACGCCGTCGGGAGCGAGGCCCACGAGCTCATCTGCGGGGATACCGCAGGTGAGGTCGAGGCGGACGACGTCGCCCGGGAGCGCGCGGCGCGAGAAGTCGAACATCACGATGCCCGAGAGACCCCACGGGCGGAAGAGCACCTCCCCGACCTCGGCAAAGACCTGCTGTCCATCGCGCATGAGCACGGCGCGCACGCGGGCACGGCGGCCGTCGAGCTCTTCGAGCGAGACGCGCCCGTCAACGGGACACGCGGCCACAGGGCACAGCACCGGCCCACCGGAGCCGCCCGTCGCCAGAATCACCGCGCTCGGGCGGATGCTCCCCGCCTGCCATTCCAGCCTGTCTGATTTGGCGGGCCAGCCCGACGCGTCGGTTTCCCTGCCCGGCGCGAGGACGACCCCGGCGCGCCGGCAGCGGTCGAGCAGCACATTGCGCACGCTCGCCGCCTGCAGGGACGCCGGATAGAGGCGCCCGTCCTCGCTCACCCAAGCGAGGCCGCAGCCACGCCAGAATCCGAGCACGTCGGCGAGCCACTCGCCGCCTTCGCCGCAGACGGCGCGAACAAACGCCGGGTCGTTGTAGCGCCAGGCGTCGAGGCGTTCGTTCGCGAAGTTGCAGCGGCCGTTGCCCGTGGCCAGGATGGAGCGCCCGCACTCGAGGTCGCGCTCGAGCACGACGACCGAGGCCCCCGCCTCGGCTGCGACGGTCGCGGCCACGAGCCCCGCCGCGCCGCCTCCGACCACGGCGACGTCGCAGGCAGCTGGCACCTCAACCGCGGCGGCCGCGGCGGCGAGCGCTTCTTTCTGCTTTGCCCGAGAGGGTTTCTTTTTTTGCGGGGACGCCACGGGGTTACAGGCCCTCGTTGGCGAGGAACTCGGTGAATTCGGCCACCTGCACGACCGTCTCGGTCATCTGGGGCAGGGTTCCTGCGGGCAGTTTCTCCTCGAAGTCGCCGCGGTCGCAGGCCTCGGCGAGCACCGGGTCGATGCCGAGCTGGCCCAGCTCGACGAGACCGAACGCGCGAGCGGTCTCCTCGAGGCGAGAAGGGCCATAGGGGTAGATCTTCTTGCCGCAGTCCGGGCAGGTCACGTAAGCCATGTTCTCCACGAGGCCGATGACGGGAACCTTCATCATGTTGGCCATGTTCACGGCCTTGCCCACGACCATTTGGACGAGGTCCTGCGGCGAGCTCACGATGACGACACCCTCGACGGGCAGGCTCTGGAAAACGGTGAGCGCCACGTCGGAGGTTCCCGGGGGCATGTCGACCAGCAGGAAGTCGAGCTCGCCCCAGGCGGTCTGGCCCCAGAACTGCTTGATGGCGCCCGCCACGACGGGCCCGCGCCACAGAACGGGGTCGGTCTCGTGCTCGAGGACGAGGTTCGCGCTCATGATCTTGATGCCGCCGCGGGACTCCTGCGGGATGAGGAGGTTGTCCTGCGCGTAGGCGTGGGCGCCGGCAAGGCCGAACATCTTTGGGATGGAGGGGCCTGTGACATCGGCGTCCAGGATGCCGACCTTGGCGCCGCGGCGAGCGAGCTCGGTGGCGAGGATACCCGTGACGAGCGACTTGCCCACGCCGCCCTTGCCCGAGACCACGCCGATCACGTGCTTGATCGAGCTGCCCTCGGCGAGGGGCTCGACCTGGGGCCCGGCGGCCTGCTGAGCGGCGACCTGCTGCTCCTGGGCGCCCTTATTGCGAGAGCTCTCGAACTCCTCGCGGATGCGCTGCTTCTCGGCTTCGTCCATGGCCATGGTTACCTCTTTCTTTAGCTTATCTGCAACCTTTGATTCTACCCGCTGGCAGGAGCACGCAAGGCAGATAATGGATTCTTATGGATACCGAAAGGAGCCCGCCTGTGACGAGCGAGCGAGACATACGTGTTTGCGGGCCGATTTCCGAGGCGGAGCGCTTCGCGCTCGACTCGGACGGCTTCGTCTGCGTCCGCGTGAGCGACGAGCCCGAGATCTGGCGCGTCGAGCTGCTCATGGAGCGGACGTTCTTGCCAACCGTCAACGTGCACGTGGTGCGCGACGGCGACGACGCGCTCATCGTCGACACGGGCACCTCAGACGACTACAACGACACGCGCCTCATGCGCGCGCTCGTGCGCCTCGGGGTAAACCCCACGCGCGCTACCGTGTTCGTCACACACTCGCACGAGGACCACGCCGGACTTGCGCGCGAGCTGGCCGACGCCGGCGCGCGCATCCTGATGAGCGAGCAGGCGCTCGCCGACCTCCGCGCATTCGCCGCGCCCGAGTACCGAGACTTCCTCGCCGGTCGCCTTGCCTCGGAGGGGTTCGCGCCCGACGTCGCCCTCGACCTCGCGAACACGATGTGGACAACGCGCTCGGGCTCCATGCTCGACGGCGTTTCCGTAAAGACCGTGCAGCCGGGCGACCACGTGCGCTGCGGGCGCTGGGACTTCGAGGTCGTCGGGACCCCCGGGCACACGCCAGGGCACTGCGTGCTTTGGCACCCGGGGCTCGGCATCGCGTTTACCGGCGACGCGCTCCTCTTTGCGTGCTCCACCTTCATCTGCTTCTGGAAAGACACGCCCGACGCGCTCGGCCTTCATCTTCAAAGCCTCCGCAAGCTCGGTGAGCTCGGCATTCAGCGGGCTTTTCTGGGGCATGGCGAGCAAGAAGGCAGCATCGCCGAACGCGCGGAGGCCAACATCGCCCACCACGAGCGCCGCAGCGCGCGGGCAATCAAGGCCGTCCGCGAACAACCGGGGCGCTGCGCCTGCGAGCTGTTCCGCGACCTCGGCTGGCACGCGATCGGCGCCGGCGGGCTCGACGCCGTGCCGCTCCTCACGCGCTGGTTCATCGCCGCCGAGAGCATCGCAAACCTCGACCACCTCGTCCAGGCCGGCTCCATTCGCCGAGTCACGGACGCCTCGGGCGTGGCGCGGTATTATCCCGAATAACGAGAGGCGCCGGGGCTACCCCGGCAAAACAAAGGAGGTATGCATGCTCTTCTCCTCGCTTTCCGACTACGCGCAGAGCGTTATCCCCGCCGACCGCATGGCCAAGGTGCTCGAGTTCCTGAGCCGCGACGACCTCGCCGACATCGAGTGCGGCCGTCACGACATCGACGGCGACAACGTCTTTGCCAACGTGATGGAGTTCGAGACCGTCCCCGCATCCGAAAAGCCCTTCGAGGCGCACCGCCGCTACGCGGACGTCCACTTTGTGATCAGCGGCGTCGAGCGCCTGGCCACCGCGCCCGTCGGCGAGCTCGAGGCGCTCGGCGAGTACAACGATGGCGACGACTACGGCCTGTACGTAAACGCCAAGCGCGAGGCCTGGGTCGAGATGCATGAGGGCGACCTCGTGGTCACGCCGCCGTGCGACGCCCACAAGCCCGGCTGCTGCACCGAGGCGGGCCCCGCAAAGCTCAAGAAGGCCTGCGTGAAGGTCCTCGTCGACTAGTCCCGAGGCAAATCCGCAAAAGTCGGTGTCTTAATCAAGACCCTCCGAGTATCCAACCTGTTTTGGACAGCGTTTGCCCAGTTGGCGGGTCGTGCCAACGCGTTGGATACCCGGAGGGTTCGAATTAAGACACCGACTTTTTGGAGTTTGGCTTTAGTCGCCCAGAATGACTCTGCCCGCGCTCGCGCCTGGAACCAAAACCGAGCCTCGCTTTCGACTGGCGGCGCTAGTTAGATGCGTTACTGTTCACATTTTGGTCACGTCCGCTTGTGAAACCGAAGATGAACGGTAGCAATGTTTCCGTCAACGGTCCGTTTTGTGCCAATGTACAATTCACGCTTGATAAGGTGAACGTTCCCCCACTACGATAAAGCCCAAGCCTGAACCGCGGGATGCGACAACCTCGATTCACGGTCTTCCTTTTGCCGCCGGGAACCCACGGCTGACGCGAGACGAACGCCATGCCGTCCCTCGCCAGTACCTCCCAACCAAACTGTGGGCGCCCGGCGGCCTTTGTGTCGAGACACAGTTCGCAGACGTTAGGCCTCGACGCCCGCAAGGCGGCAATACTCATCGAGATTGCTGTGGAACACGAGGTCAGTGGCGCCGCGCGGCACGCTCTCGGTCGGCATCTCGCCGCGCAGCAGGTACTCGCCGAGCATCCGCGCGCCGCGGTACGCAAGCGTGATCGGGTCCTTGTACACGATGTTGGCAAAGACGCCGCGGCGCATGGCGATCACGTTCTCGGGAGACAGGTCGCTCGCGATCGCGTAGATCTTTCCCGCAAGCCCCAGCTCCATGACGGCATCCGCCACGACCTTGGATCCGACGTCGAAAACGCTGCACACGAGCCCCGGCGCATTGCCGTCGGAAAGAAGCGCCTCGACCTTCTCTCTCAGCTCATCGGCCCGCTCGTGCGCGCCGTAGAGGTCGCAAACCGCGTAGTCGAGGCCGCGCTCGTCGAGGTAAGCGTGGAAGGCTCGGGCCGCATCGGCGTGCGCGTCTGTGCGGGGATCGCCCGCGAGCAGAAGAATCTTCTTTGCGCCGGGAACTCCGGAAAGCAGGTTCGCCGCCTGCTCGGCCATAAGGCTTCCGGCCTCGGGGTAACCGGCCACGGCGGCGCCGATCCTTCCCGTGCACGGGCAGTCGCCATCGACGAGCACCACCGAGACGCCGAGCTTCGAGATCTTGGTCAAAAGCTCGACCGTGCCCGGCTCAACGGGCGCGTGCGCGATCATCCCGTCTGGACGTTCCCCCGCCTCGGCCTGCTCGAGCACCTCCTCGAGCACCTGGGCATAGCAGCCGACGTTAAAGGGGCGCGCATCGAACACCAGGCCGCGGTCGCGCGACTCGGCCTCGTAGCGCCCGACGCCCCTCCACAGGTAGGCAAAATGGAAACCGCCCTCTTGCTCTGGCGAGGGCAAACACACGACGACCTTGAGGTCGCGGCGGCGCAGCACCGAGGCGTTCTCGTTTCGGCGATATCCCATCTCCTCGGCAGCAAGAAGCACCCTCGCTCGGACCGCGTCGGAAACGCCCGGCTTGTTTGCCACGACCTTATGGACGGTGTTCACCGAGACGCCGAGCTTGGCGGCGATGTCTTTCATGGTCACGCGGGAGCTGCTCATCGAGTTCTCTAGTTCGCGGAGGGGCTGTGCGGATCGCCCATCATCATAGCGTTGCGGGGATCCAGCGTGGCAAGAAGCCCGCCAGCGGAGGGAAGCTCAAGGTCGGGCGCGAAGGCCTTCGCGAGGCCGGCAAGCGCGCGAAAAAGAAAGCCGCGCTGCTCGTCGGTAAGGTCGGCGAAGCCCGCCGCCATAGCAGGCAGGGTCTCGGAGAGGTTGCCACGCACCCCGGCGAGCGTGTCTTGCCCGCTCGCATAGAGCACCTGGAACAGGGCATCGATGAAGCCGGCACGCTCTTCTCGGCTCATGTCGGCGAACCACTGGTTGATCGACTGGTCGATGGCCACGGCGCCGCGGGACACCTTGTCGGCGCGGACAAAGTCGGCCCCCTCCACAACCCAGCTGAAGGGGTCGTGCTGGAGCGCCCCGCGTGCGGTCGAGCAGACGACGGAGTACTCCTCCTGCTGCTCGAACATCATGCCGATGACGGAGGACTCGGGCACCGTCTTGCTCACCTTGCCCACACGCGCGGCGAAGTCGCCCGACGCCATCGCCTCGGCGGTAAAGCCCGGGCCGTCGTGCGAGAAGACCTTCTCGATTCGCGCGTAGGCCTGCTCAGAGCAGTTCATCGCGGAGTAGACGGCGAGGTTTCCGCCCTTGGAGTGGCCGCCGACGTAGAGCTTGCCGGTAACGCCGCGGGCCACGCGCTCTAGGTAGGCGACGGCCGCGCGCTGCGAGGGGACGTCGGTCTCGAAGGCCATGTTGAAGTCTTCTTTCCAGCCGACGAGCGAGTTGTCCGTCCCGCGGAAGCTCACGTAGGCATCGCCCGAGGGAAAGCGCAGCGTGCAGGCGGCGAACTGCTTTTCTTCCGCATCGTCGGTCTCGGAGACGTAGCTGCACAGGCGGGCACCGCGCAAGCGCGGCGAGGCGACGGCGGCCGTAAGGAGCTGGATGAGCCCCTTCGGGTCCCACAGCCCCGCCGCCATAGCGTCGAACCACTCCGCGCAGAACACCTTATACAGGGGCACGCCGCGCTTGGTCCTGGCGGCGCGGGCCTCATCGGGCAGACGGTAGTACGAAAGGCACGCGAGCACGAGGCTGTCGACGTCACCGAGCGGGCGCTCGTCAAATGAATCGAATTCGGATCCCAGGTAATCGATTATGTTCATTGCTTCGCTCATCGAGCGGCCAGAAGGCAGGCCGCCCTGCTCCTTACTTCTTCGGCTTCCAGCGACGGCGGGTGGCGTGCGCGCTGCCCTTGCGGGCACCGGCCTTGAGGCGGGCCATCACGTCGTCCGCGCTCGCGCCCTCCAGCCGGCTCTTTACCTCCACGAGCTGGTCGCGGGCGGCGGCGGCACGCTCGAAGTCCATCGCCTCCGAGGCGCGCGACATCTCGGTCTGAAGGCCGCTCGCCAGCTCCTCGAGCTCGGCGCGAGTAAGCTCGCCGAGGTCGAGCACGTGGCGGTCCTCAGGAGCCCCCTGCTCGTCGGCCCCCTCGCCCGAGGCGGTGTAGAACGCGCCGTGCCCGAGCTCGTCTCCCCGGCTGCGCTTTCGCTTGCCCACGTTGTCGTCCGCCTCGGCGATGAAGGCGCTGATGTCGTTGATCGCCTTGTGGACGGTCTTGGGCACGATACCGTGCTCGGCGTTGTAGGCCATCTGCAGCTCGCGACGGCGCGCCGTCTCGTCGATGGCCACCCGCATGGAGTCGGTGATCACGTCGGCATACATGACCACGCGGCCCTTGGCGTTTCTTGCCGCGCGGCCCATGGTCTGGATGAGGGAGCGCCGGTTGCGCAGGAAACCCTCTTTGTCCGCGTCGAGGATGGCCACGAGGCTGACCTCGGGGATATCCAGGCCCTCGCGCAGAAGGTTGATGCCCACGAGCACGTCGATGCGGCCCTCGCGGAGGTCACGGATGATCTCCACGCGGTCGAGCGTGGCAGTGTCGGAGTGCATGTAGTTGACGCGCACACCCTCATCGAGCAGGTGGTCGGTAAGGTCTTCGGCCATGCGTTTGGTAAGGGTGGTCACGAGCACACGCTCCTTCTTTGCGACGGTGGCCTTGATCTCGTCGATGAGGTCGTCGATCTGGCCCTCGATAGGGCGCACCTCGACCTCGGGGTCCAAAAGCCCCGTCGGGCGGATGATCTGCTCCACGCGCTGTTGGCTGACGGACTCCTCATAGTCGCCCGGCGTCGCGCTCACATAGACGAACTGCGGCACGCGGCTCTCGAACTCGTCGAAGCGAAGCGGACGGTTGTCGAGCGCCGACGGGAGGCGGAAGCCATGCTCCACCAGCGTGATCTTGCGCGAGCGGTCGCCCTCATGCATGCCGCGGATCTGCGGCACCGTCACGTGGCTCTCGTCGATGATGCAGAGCATGTCCTTGGGGAAGTAGTCGATCAAGGTATAGGGCGGCTCGCCCGGCTTGCGGCCGTCGAGGTGGCGCGAGTAGTTCTCGATGCCGTTGCAGAACCCCATGGTCTCGAGCATCTCGAGGTCGTAGGCGGTGCGCTGCGCGAGGCGCTGGGCCTCGAGGAGCTTGTCGGCCGCCTTGAGCTCGGCCACGCGGCCCTCGAGCTCCTCGCTGATGGTCTTGAGCGCACGGCCGACCTTGGGCCGCTCGGTCACGTAGTGCGACGCCGGCCAGATGGGGATGGCGTCGAACTCGCGGACGATCTCGCCCGTGACGTTGTCGACCTCGGCGATGAGCTCGACCTCGTCTCCAAAGAAGCTCACGCGCAGCGGGTTCTCGGCGTATGGGGGGAACACATCCACGGTATCTCCCCGCACGCGGAAGGTCCCGCGCGAGAGGTCGTAGTCGTTGCGGTCGTACTGGATGTCGATGAGCGACTTGATGAGGTCGTCGCGCTCGAGCGGCTCGTCCTTCGAGACGTTGGGGGCAAGCCCCGCGTAGTCCTGCGGGCTGCCGATACCGTAGATGCAGCTCACCGAAGCGACCACGATCACGTCGCGGCGCGAGAGCAGGCTTGAGGTGGCCTGGTGACGGAGCTTCTCGACCTCCTCGTTGATGGAGGAGTCCTTCTCGATATAAGTGTCGGTCTGCGGGACGTAGGCCTCGGGCTGGTAGTAGTCGTAGTACGAGACGAAATAGACGACGGCGTTGTTCGGAAAGAACTCGCGCATCTCGGAGGCGACCTGCGCGGCCAAGGTCTTGTTCGGCTCCATGATGAGCGTCGGGCGGTTCAAGGCCTCGATCGTCTTTGCCATGGTGAAGGTCTTGCCCGAGCCCGTGACGCCCATGAGGGTCTGGTAGCGAAGCCCGTCCTCGACACCTTGCGCGAGCTTGGCGATGGCTTGGGGCTGGTCGCCCGAAGGCTCGAAGGGAGAGACGACGCGCAGCGGCTCGCCCGCGCCCTCGCGCCCGAAGCGGCGCAGCTCGCCGCCGAATCGCTCGTCCGCCATATATGCCTCCCGCTCGCCGACAAACGCCTGTGATTCGTACAAGTGTACCAATTTCCGCCGTGTGCCTCCCCTACAATTGAATCAGGCCGCAAAGGAGTGGCAACGCCTCCTAAGACAGCTCGAATCACGCCATGATTTATATCGTTGACGCAAAGAATCGCGACGTCAGGTCAGGTCCGCCCGCACTTGGTTAGAATCGAAGGGTACGTCCACGGAAAGGCTGGGTTTGTCGAACGGCAGCAAACAGAACAAGGCGAAGGCGAGGCTCGTCTTTGCGGCTGGGTGCACGCTGTGCATCTGCGGCACCCTGCTTGCGCAGTTCTCTGAGCTGCTCAGCATCGTGCTCGTGGTCTCTGGGCTCGCGCTTGTGTTCAACAAGCCCGACGTTGCGCGCAAGCAGCATGTCGACGACGCGTTGCCGGTTCCTCCCGGGGGCCTAGGCACAAAGAAACGCGTCGAGGACGAGGGCGGCGCGTCCCAACAGACAGAGGACTCATTGCGGCGCGAGTGCCCCGAGATGCCTGCGCGCGACCCCCACGAGGAGCTCGATTCCCTCATCCTGCGCAGCTCGGACGTCATAGCGAGCCTTGCCGACCTCGTGCGCCACGGAGACGCCGAGAAGGACCTCCGCAAACTCGTCGAGCGCTCCGGGATGCTCGAGTGGCAGGACGCCCCGCGCGCCGAGGCAAAGATGCTCAACCGCAGCGGCCGTTGGTGGCTTTTTTCCAAAGACGAGCTTCCCGATGCCGACTACGACCGCATGGTCGCCGTCGAGCTGCTGCTCAACCTCGCCGACGAGCTGCACTACCGGGCCCAGGCCGAAGGCGATTCCCCGCTCGAGGACCAGGTCTCCAAGATTCTTGCCGGCATCGACGGGCTCGAGCCCTTCTCCGAGCCCGACGAGGCAACCCGGTTCCTCTCCGAAGGGGCCGAGAAGGGCGGGGAGTGGGCAACTCGCCTGGCAATCGCCGATTATGCCGAGAGCCTCCCTGTGCCCGTACGCATCGACGCGTCGCTGCAGGTCAACGTCACGGATGGCATCGCCGTCGTAGACGCCGAGGTCCAACGCCCGGCCGCATTCGCCGCCGTGTCGCCCGACGAGGCGACGCGCGCCGACATAGCGCGCGACTACGCGATGCGCCTGTGCCTCGCCCTTGCCCGCGGGGCCTTCGGCGCCTCAGAGCGCATCGAGCGCGTGGTCGTCAACGGCCACGAGCACGGAACGCGCACGCCGGTGATCAGCGTCGACTTCACGCGGACTGGCCTTGAGCACCTGCGCGACGAGATGGCCGAGCTTCCCGCCGGGGAGCTCCCGCGGGGCCTCGGCATCCGCTGGTTCACGAGCGCGGACGGGCGGCTTGCCCCCGTCGACCCCATCATGGCGAAGTGGGACGACGGCATCGCCCCTCTTTCCCGCTGGACCGGCGTCGAGCAGAACCGGCTTGCGGCCACCCCCGCCATCGCCGCAGCGACCAAGGCCCGCACTATGTCCGACCTTGGAATCAACGAGAAGTACGTTCGCATCGAGGCATGGAACGAGGCCGCGGGCTGGCTTGGCCTGAGCACGCGACGTGCCGTTGCGGCCTTCGAGGCGCGCAGGTACAAAGCGAGCGACCGCACCGTCGCCGAGGCGTGCGAGCGCGTGAGCCGCGCGCTCGTGGAGGGCAAGGTCGACGTGTTCGACCGCCAGTCGATGGCGTTCCTCTTTGTGGAGGGCGGCGAGCTCGCCACGGCCGTCCGCGACGTCGCCGTGCGGATCAACGGAAAGCCGGGCCACACGCCTGAGGACCTCGAGGCCGAGCTCGCGCGGCTCTACAAGGCGCTCGAGCCCGCTGCCCAGACCGCCCGCTACGAGGACGACACCGAGAACGTCTTTCGCTACTTCAACTCGATGGCCGAGCGCGTCCGCTACAACCTCGAGGTCGATAACGAAAACCGCGAGCTGCGGCTCGTTCCCGATGAGTACTATGCCGCCCACTCGCAGGCCACGCAGCTGCTCGTCGCGCTCGGTCGACACGAGGAGGCCCTCGCCCACGCGCGCGAGAACGTACGCATCGCCCCCTACACCACCGATGCAGTACTCGCCGAGGTCCGCTGCCTCGAGGAGCTCTCGCGCATCTACGAGGCCGTCGACGCGCTCAAGCTCGCCATCGAGCGCACGAGCAATGTGCGCGAGATGTCAATCTGCTTCTACCGTTTGGCGTTCATGGAGTGGAAGCTCGGGCATGGCCCCGCATGTGTGGCGTGCTACCAGCGCGCGATGGAGCTCCATGGCGAAATTCGCGAGAGGGCGGCCCACGAGCTGGGCGACGTCCTCGCCGCCGACAACAAGCTCAGCAAGTTCTCCCACGTCGAGGCTCGTGAGGTGATTCTTGCCGAGGGCATTCCGTACGGCGACGTCGATGCCATCCGCACGATGATCCGCGACGCCGCTGTGGCCTGCACCGACGCCGGCGTTCTTTCCGCAGCGCGGCCGCTCGCCGGCATGCTGCTCGAGGCCGACGGCGACGACGTCCTCCAAGACGTCTTCACCTCGCTCGGCCCTTCCCGCCCCTAGCCTTGGGACAAAAGGGACGGGGGATTTTGTCCCAGTTTGTGGAGACTCTCCACGCCTTGGGACAAAATCCCCCGTCCCTTTTGTCCCAAGGCTAGGCGATCGGCGGCGGAACGAGGACGTCGTAGCGGACTGCTTTGCCGGAAACGGTATAGCTCGGCTTCACGCCCGCGAGCTCGGGGCCCTTAGGCGGCCGCTTGATCACGACCTTGCGCGGATGGGCGGCCAGCGCCGCCTCGACCAGCGCTTCTTCCTCCTCGCACGGCTGCTCAAGGTGGTGGAGAAGCTGGAACTTCTTTTTTACCGCGGCGGACTTGGTACGGCCGGGAAACATCGGGTCCAGATACACCACATCGGGCACAAAACCCAGCGACGCGAGACCCTCGATGCTATCGCCGCCCACAAGCTCCATTCGGCAGACGATGCCCGCGAGCCGCGGGTCCGCAGACGCGCGCTCGAGCGCATCGGCCAGAAGGGCAAAGATTGTCTTGTCCCGCTCAAAGAGCGTCACGCGGAAGCCTGCCGCCGCGAGCAGAAGCGAATCCTCGCCAAGTCCCGCCGTGCAGTCCACGGCCGTGGGCCCATCGACGCCGCGCACACGCGCCGCCTTGACAAGCAACTCGCTGCCCAGGCGGTCGCGGCGCAGGCGCGGAAGCATGCGGGAGAAATCGCCGCGCAGCTCCATGCCGTCGCCCACGAGCGCAAGCCCGCACTCGTCACGGCGAAGCTCCACGGCACACGCTTGGTTTTCCGCCTCCGCTTGACGCGCCATGGCGCTAGTCGAGCTGGATTTTCTCGACGCCCTCGCGGGAGGTCTCGCGGTACAGGGTGAACTTACGGCCAATGACCTGCACAACCTCGGCTCCAAGGTGCTCGGCAAGCTCCTCGGCGGCCTCTCGCGCGGAGAGCACGGAGGTGTCGAGCACAGAGCACTTGATGAGCTCGTGCTTCTCGAGGTACTCGCTCGCCTGCTCGACGGTGCTCTCGGTCACGTTGGACTTGCCAACGATGACGACGGGGTCGAGGTTGTGCGCGAGGCTGCGAAGCTGCCTGATCTGACGTCCGGCGAGTGCCATGGTCTACCTGCTTTCTGTGGCGCCCGCCGGGCTCCCGGCGTGCGTGTTCTCGAATTAGCTGCCTAACGTTAGCAGATTCACGCAGCTTAGGTTACTTGTGATACGGTTCCCCACGCGAAATCTTGCATGCACGGTACACCTGCTCGAGCAAGACCACGCGCGCAAGGTTGTGCGGCAGCGTGATCCGGCCAAACGAGAGGGTCTCGTTCGCGCGGGCGCGCACCTCGTCCGAGACGCCGTCCGACCCGCCGATCACAAACACAATGTCGCTTTTTCCCGCAAGCGCGAGATCGTCGAGCCTGCGCGAGAACTCCTCGCTCGAGCGCTCCTTGCCCTCGATGGCAAGAAGGACCACGTGCGCCCTATCGCCGATGGCCGTAAGGATCGCCGCGCCCTCACGGCGCCTGGCCGCGTCGACGCCGCCCGCGCGCGCCGGGTCCACGTCGGCGACCTCGCGCACCTCGACCTTCGCGTACGCCCCGAGCCGCTTGACGTACTCCGCGCACGCCGCGACCCAGAACTTCTCTTTGAGCTTGCCCACGCACACGACGGTGTAGCGCACTTATTCCTCCTTGCGTCTGATCCGTAAGTCCAGCCACCGGGCCTGTCCGCCTGCCACGGCGCCGCTCGGTCTGTGAAACAACCCGTCGGCGACCTTCTTTCCATCAATCATAAACCCGCTGGTAGAATGAGGTAGTTTTCAGCCGAGCGCAAGGAGGACCCGTGCTTCAAAACGACAGGATTTGGATGGCGCAGGGCGAGAATCCCTGCTATCTGCTCCTCAACCAGGCAAACCGCCACGGCCTCATCGCCGGCGCCTCCGGCACGGGAAAAACCGTCACGTTCAAGGTTATGGCCGAAGGCTTCTCGCAGGCGGGCGTGCCCGTGTTCATGGCCGACGTCAAGGGCGACGTCACCGGCATGTGCCAGGCAGGCGTCGACTCCGAGAACATGCAGAAGCGAATCGCCAAGTTCAGGCTCGATGGCTTCACCTACCAAGGCTGCCCCGCGCGCTTCTGGGACATGAACGGCGAGGGCGGCATCCCCGTGCGCGTCACCGTCTCGGACATGGGCCCGGTCCTTCTTTCCCGCCTGCTCGGCCTCACCAAGGTCCAGGAAGGCGTGCTGAACATCGTCTTTCGCATCGCCGACGACAAGCAGATGCTTCTCATCGACATGAAGGACCTCCGCTCGATGCTCAACTACGTGGCCGAGCACGCCAAGGAGTACACGACGACCTACGGCAACGTCTCGTCCCAGTCCGTGGGCGCCATCCTGCGCGCGCTCATCGCCGTCGAGGACCAGGGCGGCGACGTGTTCTTCGGCGAGCCGGCGCTCGAGCTGTCCGACTGGTTCGCCTGCGACGCGAACGGCCACGGCTACGTCAACATCCTGAACGCCACGCGCCTCATCCAGCAGCCGCAGATCTACTCGATGTTCCTGCTCTGGATGCTCTCCGACCTCTTTGAAAAGCTCCCCGAGGTCGGAGACCTCGACAAGCCGCGCTTCGTGTTCTTCTTTGACGAGGCCCACCTGCTCTTCAACGACATGCCCTCCGAGCTGCTGAACAAGCTCATCCAGGTCGTCAAGCTCGTGCGCTCAAAGGGCGTGGGGGTGTACTTCATCACCCAGTCCCCGAGCGACATCCCCGACGAGGTCTTGGCGCAGCTCTCCAACCGCGTTCAGCACGGCCTGCGCGCCTACACCCCCGCCGAGCAGAAGGCCGTCCGCGCCGCCGCCGCGGCGTTCCGCGAAAACCCCAACTTCAAGAGCGAGGACGTCATCCTGGAGCTCGGCACGGGCGAGGCGCTCGTGAGCTTTCTCGACGAAGACGGCAAGCCCTCGATCGTCGAGAACGCGAAGGTCCTGCCCCCGCAGTGCCTGATGGCCGCCGCCTCCGAGGAGGCCAAGGCCGCCGTGATCTCGGGCCAAGCCGCGCTCATGGCCAAGTACGGCACCGCTGTCGACCGCGAGAGCGCCTACGAGAAGATCCTGGACGAGCAGAAACAGAACGAGGCCGCAGCCGAGCTCGAGCGGCAAAGGGCCGAGCTCGAGGCCCAGAAGGCGGAGTTTGCCAAGCAGCAGGCTGCGGCGCAGAAGGCCGCCGAGAAGGAGGCCGCGCGCCAGCAGCGGGCCGCCCAGAAAGAGGCGGAGCGCCAGGCAAGGGCCGCCGAGCGCGAGCGCCAGAAGCAAATCAACGCCATGGGACGCGTCGCCACCTCCATCCTCGGATCCGCCGGCCGCACCGCCGCCAGCCAGATCGTCCGCGGGCTCTTCGGCACGCGTCGCTAGGCACTAGCCGCCGACCGCAGGTCATCGCCGCCCTTCTTGCCAACGTGATTGGCTGGCAAGAAGGGCGGCTTCTTTGGCTGGGGCTCGCCCGCTGCGGTAGAATCAAGCCCATGGCCGCTCAATACCAGCACATATCCCACGGGTTCGACCCCGTGTTCGACGAGCGCTCGCGCGTGCTCGTCCTGGGCTCGTTCCCGTCGATAAAGAGCCGCGAGAACGAGTTCTACTACGGCAACCCCCAGAACCGGTTTTGGCGCGTGGTCGCCGGGTGCGAGGGCTGCGAGGTGCCGGACACCATTGCCCAGAAGCGCGAGATGCTCCTTGCACACGGTATCGCGCTGTGGGACGTCATCGCCGAGTGCGACATCAAGGGATCGAGCGACGCCAGCATAAAGAACGTGCAGGCCAACGACATCACGCGCATCCTCGAGGCCGCCCCCGTGCGCGCCGTCGTCTGCAACGGGGCCACGGCCGGGCGCCTGTATCGGAAGTTCCTCGAGTATCGCTGCGGCATCCCCGCCATCGTGCTGCCCTCGACGAGCCCGGCGAACGCCGCTTGGAACGTCAATCGGCTGACCGAGCGCTGGTCGGAGGCACTGCGCGATGCCCGCCACGGCGAGGCTGAGCGCAAGCTCGCCGCAAACCTCGCACGCCGCGCGGCGCCCTTGGCCACAGACTACGGCACGCACCGCTCCATGCAGGGCAACAAAGGCCGCGACACCAAGCCCGAGCTCCTCGTGCGCGAGCGCCTGCGCGAGGCGGGGCTCACCGGGTATCGCCTGCAGTGGAAGGTCCCGGGAAAGCCGGACGTGGCATGGCCCGGGCGCAAGGTCGCCGTCTTTATCAACGGCTGCTTCTGGCACCGCTGCCCGCGCTGCAACCCCTCCACGCCGAAAAAGAACACCGAGTACTGGACCGCGAAGTTCGCCCGCAACGTCGAACGCGACCGCGAGAACCTCGAGGCGCTGCGCGCCGACGGGTGGACGGTCCACGTGATCTGGGAGTGTCAGCTCAAGAAGGCCGCGCGCGAGAAGACCTTCGCCGAGCTTCTGCCCGAGCTCTCGCGGGAGCTGGATAAGCCGCTTAACTGAGCGCCGGGGCCCCGAGGGCAAGCCACGCGATAAGCGCGACCTGGGCCGCGAGCATTACGGGCACCGTGAAGCGGAAATACCACTTGCGCGTCTTGTGCCGCACGAGAAGCATGCCCAGAAGCGCACCAGCCGCGCCGCCGACCATGGCGAGCCCCAGCAACGTGGACTCAGGGACGCGGGAGCCGCCGCTTCCGGCGCGGGCCTTGTCGACAATGTAGACGACAAGCGTGACGAAGTTCAGCGCAAAGAGGTACGCGATTCCCAGCAGCGCGGGATACGGCAACTCGGTGGGGTCAAAGAGCATCAGGCACCTTACTGACGGTTGAAATAGTCTTTGGTCGCCAGGTAATAGGTCCGGATGTAGCCCTTCTGGGAAACCACCACGAACTCGCCCGTCGACTCGAGGAAATAAGCGTCGTCGCCGTCCTCGGACTGCGTCTTGTGGAGCGCGTCGGGATTGGAGATCACGGCGTTCGCGCCCGCAAGGTAGTCGGAGGCCGAGCCATAGCCCATCTCGGCGCCGTGCTTCTGGAAGTGCGACTCCAGGCGCTCCGCGTCGCGGAACGTGAGGTTGCCTACCTGGTCGGAGGCAACCACTCCGTAAGAAGTGCCGCCTTGCAGCGCAAAGAGGTCGGATGCGATGTCGTCGAGCCCGAGGACCGAGCCAAGAATCGCGGCCGCGATCAGCGCGACGGTGGTGACCGCCTGGATGATCCGCTGTTTTTGCGACCCGCCGCCGCTCCTGCCCATGACACTCCCCCCCCGCTCGCTGCCTACAGACCCGATGGTACCCCAGCGGCTGGGACAAAAGGGACGGGGGATTTCGTCCCAAAATGTGAAAGCCGCTCCACAAGTTGGGACGAGATCGGAAGAGCGTC
>ERZ506425.111-NODE-111-length-49608-cov-9.6259_pt1 | contig 49608 bp, 39 predicted proteins | sample MGYA00513667_ERZ506425 | MGnify/ENA metagenome assembly ERZ506425
TGCGGCACTCAAAAATGCAGGTCAGAACCCTATCAGCCTACTCCCACTCGATCGTCGCGGGGGGCTTGCTCGTGATGTCGTAGCAGACGCGGTTGGCGCCGGGAACCTCGGCCACGATGCGGCCGGAGATCCTTGCCAGCACGTCGTAGGGCAGCTTGGCCCAGTCGGCGGTCATGGCGTCGCTGGACTCGACGGCGCGCAGGATAATCGGACGCTGATAGGTGCGCTCGTCGCCCATGACACCAACGGACTTGATGTCAGGCAGCACCGCGAAGTACTGCCAGCAGCTGTGCTCGGAGTTGCGCTCGCCGGTCTTCTCGAAGAGGCGCTCGTTGTAGGCGTCGAGCTCCTCGCGCACGATGGCGTCGGCGTTCTTCAGGATCTCGAGCTTCTCCTTGTCGACCGCGCCGATGATGCGGATGGCCAGGCCCGGGCCCGGGAACGGCTGGCGATACACGATGTGCGCCGGCAGGCCCAGCGCGAGACCGAGCTCGCGGACCTCGTCCTTAAAGAAGTGGTCAAGCGGCTCGATGAGGTCGAAGCTCACGCCATCGGGGAACGGAATCAGGTTGTGGTGGCTCTTGATGGTGCTCGCCTTGCCGCCCGTCTTGCGCGCGCCGGACTCGATGATGTCGGGGTAGATGGTGCCCTGGGCCAGGAACTTCACCGGACGGCCGTCGGTCTCGAGCTGCTGGGCAACGGCAAAGAACTCCTTCCAGAACTGCGTGCCGATGATGCGGCGCTTCTGCTCGGGCTCGGTCACGCCGGCGAGAAGCTCGGCATAGCGGTCCTCGGCGTGGACGTGGATGAAGTCGACGTCAAACTGCTTGGTGAAGACCTCCTCGACCTGCTCGGGCTCGTTCTTGCGCAGCAGGCCGTGGTTGATGAAGACGCAGGTCATCTGCTTGCCGATTGCACGGGCGCCGAGGGCGGCCACCACGGAGGAGTCCACGCCACCGGAGAGGGCAAGAATGACGCGGTCCTCCCCCACCTTGTTGCGGAAGTCGGCGGTCATGGTCTCGACGAGGTTGTCCATCGACCAGTTCTTCTCAAGCTTGCAGATCTCGAAGAGGAAGTTCGAGAGGATCTGCTGGCCGTACTCGGTGTGCTTGACCTCGGGGTGGAACTGCGTGGTGTAGATGCGCTTCTCGGCGTTCTCCATCGCGGCAACGGGGCATACGGCGGTCCTGGCGGTGACGACGAAGCCCTCGGGCACGTCGCAGACGGCGTCGAAGTGGCTCATCCACACGGTCTGCTTCATCGGTGTGCTATTGAAGAGGGCGCTCTTGGCCTCGCGCTCGAGCTCAGCCGGACCGTACTCGCCCACCTCGGGGTGGAAGACCTTGCCGCCAAGGGTAACGGCCGTGATCTGGTGGCCATAGCAGAAGCCGAGCACCGGCACGCCGAGCTCGTAGATGCCGGGATCGACGCGCGGCGCCTCGGGATCGTTGACGGAGGCGGGGCCACCCGAGAGGATGAGGGCCGCAGGCTTCATGGCTGCGAGCTCGTCAGCGGGGATGTCGCACGGGACAATCTCCGAGTAAACATTGAGGTCACGCACACGGCGTGCGATCAGCTGCCCGTACTGGGCGCCGAAGTCGAGAACAGCGACGAACTGCTTAGGCTGAGCCTCGGTCATAGTTCCTCCGGTCTTCTCCGCAAAGCGGACGGGAGCAATAGATGTGCAAAAGCGTCTAATTACGACATGATACGTTAAGCAGGGTTGGACTTTTTTGGTCGGGAGCTGCTTTTTTTGTTGCCTACACGCAGCGAACACGCAGTTTACGTATCATGTACCCCGTCTGCAAAGTCGCGGTGACCGCAGGCGCCGCTCATATTTAGAAAGGGTCCGTCTTGGCTGACCGCAGATCCCCGAGGCCCCAGTCCGCAGCGCATAGCCGCAAATCCTACGAGGAGCAGGTGAGTCGCAGCGCGGCTCGCGGCGCTTCGAAGCGCGGTTCTTCCTATGTACCCTCCCGCTCGGCCGGCGCCGACGCCTATACCCGCAAGCGCAAGAGCCGCAAGCGCAAGGTCGTGCTTCGCGGCGTCCTCATCGGCATCCTTTGCGTCCTTCTTGCCGGGGGTGGTGCGCTGGCCATGTACATCGGCGGGATCAACAACCAGCTCACGATGGGCCTCGATAGCAGCACCAAGGAGCTTCTTGCCGATAGCGTCCAGTACGACGATCCGTTCTACATGCTGCTTCTGGGCGTGGACAAGAGCCAGGAGCGCATGGACAGCGCGGAGTACGGCGAGGCCGATTCCAACTACCGTTCAGACTCCATCATCCTCGCGCGCATCGACCCGAAGGGCCAGACCGTTACGCTCATCTCGCTGCACCGTGATTTGATGACTGACATGAGCGACGTGGGCGCCGGCACCCAGAAGCTCAACGCCGCCTACTCGCTCGGCGGTCCCAGCTACATGATCAAGTGCGTCGAGAAGCTCTGCGGAGTCGACATCTCGCACTACGCCGAAGTCGACTTCGAGCAGTTCGCCGGCATCGTCGACACCATCGGCGGCATCACCGTCAACCTGCCCATCGACATCAAGGACAACTACTCCGGCGCCGACTTCTCTGCCGGCGAGCACACGCTGAACGGCCAGGAGGCGCTCGCCCTCGCGCGCAGCCGCCACGCCTACGACGACTACGGCGACGGCGACACCTACCGCGCGGCGAACCAACGCATGATCATCGCCGCCATCGTCAAGAAGGTCCTCTCGCTCGACCTCGCCACGATGACCAACGCGGTCTCGCAGCTTGCGGGCGGCGTGACCACCGATATCAACATCTCTGACATCCTTGGACTTGCCGTACAGTTCAAGGATCTCGACGTTGCGAATAACGTGTACTCCGGCATGACCCCTACCGGCGGCTACTACATCAACAACACCTGGTATGAGAAGCTCGATGAGGCAGCTTGGCAGCAGATAATGGATCGCGTGAAGGAAGGCAAGCCGCCCCTGTCCGACAGCTCCGATGACAAGACTTCCGGCCTGATCGGAACCATGGCCGGCGCCGACGCTCTCACCACCGCCGGCGAGGGATCGGGCACGGGCACGTCCGACTCCACGTCGTCGAGCAGCGACTCGGCCGGCGTGACCCCGGTGTTCAGCGGCACCGTCGACGTTGTGAACTCAAGCGGCATCAGCGGGGCTGCCGCCAACGCAAGCCAGAAGCTCGGCGCCGCCGGCTTTACCTGCTCCGAGGCCGTGTTCAACAGCGACGAGACCGCGACGAAGGTCTACTACAACGGCAGCGACGCCAAAGCGAAGGCCGTCGGTGTGGCCCAGACGCTCGGCATCTCCGAGTCCAACGTCATCGCGAACACCGGTGCCTGGACCACCAACTACGAGGTCGTCCTCGTCCTGTGCTCCGATAAGGCGAAGTAGCGTGGGCCAGCTCGAAGGCTCTGGGATCGGAATAACAAACAAGGACTACGCCGCGGTGGCAGCAAGCTCGCTTGCCGTCGCGGCGCTTATTATGGGCATAATCCACGCCGGGTACGCTTCAGTGAACGCGAAAGCTGCGGCCGTCGCCGAGGCTGAGGCGCTGGCCGCTCGTGTGGCAGCAGAGGAAGAGGCCTCCGAGCTGCAGGTATCCCCTGCCGTCATAACCGACATGAGCGCAGCTCAGGCCGCTGTCGAGAACATCGTTTCCAACTACGGTGAAAACGTGGCCGTAAGCGTGCGCATGCTGGACGGCAGCGGCAACTTCGACATCAACGGCGACGAGTCCATGCAATCCGCCTCCATGATCAAGCTGCTCGTTCTCGCCGAGTACCTCGACGAGCTGGATTCCGGGCTGATCGCTGCCGACGACTCTTATGAGCTCGCCTACGCCGACATAGTCGGCGGCTCAGGAACCATGCAGGGCGATGCCGTGGGCACCAAGTACACGCTCGACGAGGTCGCGCGGCGCATGATCGCCGTGAGTGATAACGTGGGCACGAACGTCCTCATCGAGCGCATGGGCGTCGAGCAGATCCAGGCAAAGGCCGACGAGCTGGGGCTTTCGGGCACGCAGATTGCGCACAAGCTGATGATCAGCGCGAACGACGGCAAATGGAATACGATCAGCGCGAACGATGCCGCTAGAATCCTCACGCGCGTGGCGGGCGGCGCACTTGCGTCCGCCAATTCCTGCGCCCGCGCTGAGGAGTACCTGCTCGAGCAGGAAGACGACGAGGGCTTGGCGCAGGGCCTTCCCGATGGCGTCGCCTTCGGGCACAAGACCGGTACCGTTGACAATATCCGCCACGACGGCGGCATTGTATACGCCGAGCATCCCTACGTGATTTGTGTGCTCACCAAAAACATGGGATACGACACCGCGAACGCGCTGATGTCTCAGATTTCTTCCGCGGTGTACGACGCAATCCGCTGACCCTTCTTCAAAGTCTCGAAAATATACGACTTAATTCAAAGTCACAGGCTATCGAGGTCCTGATGGCCTCAAAATCGGTTGATTTTGGCTCGCAAAAACATAGGCTACTCGCCAAGTCTGAATTAAGTCGTATATTTTTGGGACTTCGCTATCCGTACCCACGAACAGACAGCTACGCGAGCTCGATTTGGAATAAAAAAGACGGCGAGGCATAGGCTCGCCGTCTTTGGAACTAGCTTTTGGAGCTTTAACTACACGTTGAAGCGGAAGTGCATGATGTCGCCGTCGGCAACGACGTAGTCCTTGCCCTCGATGCGCAGCTTACCGGCGTTCTTGCAGCCGGCCTCGCCGCCGAGCTCGACGTAGTCCTCGTAGCTCGCGACCTCGGCCTTGATGAAGCCGCGCTCGAAGTCGGAGTGGATCACGCCGGCGGCCTCGGGGGCCTTCGCGCCGATGCGCACGGTCCAGGCCTTGACCTCCATCTCGCCCGCGGTGAAGTAGCTCTGCAGGCCGAGCAGGCGGTAGGCAGCCTGTGCAAGCGTCTCGAGACCGGACTTCTGGAGCCCCAGGTCGGCAAGGTACTCGGCCGCCTCCTCGGCGTCGAGCTCGGAGAGCTCGGCCTCAACCTTCGCGCAGATGGGGATGGGCGTCACGCCGTCGATGGGCGCAAGCTCCTCGCCGAGCTGGTCCTCGTCGACATTGGCAACCATGAGAATCGGCTTCAAGGTAAGAAGGAACAGCCCCTTGGCGGCGGCGCGCTCGTCGTCGGTCATCTCCATGGTGGCGGCGCGCTTGCCATCGTTCAGCCACTCGAGCAGCCGCTTGGCAACATTGAACTTGGGCGCAAGCTCCTTGTCGCGCTTGGAATCCTTCTCGAGCTTGGAAAGCTGCTTCTCGAGCGTGCCGATGTCGGCAAGGATGAGCTCAGTCATGATGGTGTCGGCGTCGCCGGCAGGATCGACGAACTCGCCCGTGCGGCCAACCTCGCGCATGACGTTCGGGTCGCTGAAGTAGCGCACGACCTCGCAGATGGCGTCGGTCTCGCGGATATTCGCCAGGAACTGGTTGCCCAGGCCCTCGCCCTCGTTGGCGCCCTTGACCAGGCCGGCGATGTCGACGAACTCGACCGTAGCGGGAACGATGCGGCCCGGGTGCACGATGTCGGCGAGCTTCTGTAGGCGCTCGTCGGGCACGTCGACGATGCCGACGTTGGGGTCGATGGTGGCGAAGGGGTAGTTCGCGGCGAGACCGCCCTTCTTGGTCAGTGCGGTAAAGAGAGTGGACTTGCCGACGTTGGGCAGGCCAACGATGCCGATGGATAGAGACACGTGGAGCTCCTTACTTCTTGCTGGTCTTGCTATCGTTTGCGCCCGAGTCGCTCGTGCCGAAGCCCTCGAGGACGTCGGCGGCGCGGCTCAGCTGCTTTTTGCCTTGTTCAATGTACTTCTGCGCCTCAGCCTTTGCCTGGGCCTTCTTGCGCGCGAGCTCCTCGGCAGCAGGGTCGGGCACGATGAGCTCGGTCACGTCCATAGGCTCCATGGCAAGCGCGCCGTCCTCGCAAACCTTCACGCAGGCGCCGCAGCTCACGCAATACGAGGCTTGAATGGTGATGTGCCCGTTGACGTCGAGGTCGAGGGCCCGCGTGGTGCAGACCTTCGCGCAATCGCCGCACATGGTGCACTTGCTCGCGTCGCACACAGGCGCCGTGAGGTCGATGAATTTGGCCAGGCCCTCGTCGTGCTGCAGCGCGCCCATAACGAGCTTGCGGTTCTGGGTGAGCATGCGCTGGCGGTTGTTCGAGGTCTTCGCGCCGACCGCCCCCTCGAGCGTGCGCTGAAGCTGGTCAAGGCGACTCGCGTGAGCGGAGATCTTGTTCGCGACGGCCTTGGCGCCGGCAAGCGCCGGGTTCGTGCGCGTAAGCAGACGCTCGGCGGAGTGAACGGCGCTGCTCATGAACTGCGAGCGCTTGTACTCGCGCGTGAGCTCGTGGGTCATCTCGGACTCGTCGGCCACAAGGCCAAGGGAGGCCTGCGCCCACTCCTCCGCAGTGCCGATGGCATCGCAGTAGAACTCCTCCCCCGTGGTGGTCTTGCAGCGGTCGCAGATGCCGACGGGCAGATAAACGCTGATGTTGCCGTAGTCAGCCATGAGCGAGAACCACAGGTCGCGGCTGATGGCGCCCACGCAGCCGAGGACGATCTCGTTGTCCTTGGGCAGGCGCTTGAGGGCGCGCGTGCAGGTGACGTAGCAGTGCTCGTAGGCCGACGCGGCGCGGGCGATCTTGTCGTAGACCTGGCGCGGCATGTGGCGGCGCGTGCTGATGGTCTCGGTCGGGCAGACCGCGGCGCACAGACCGCACTTGCGGCAGTCGTCGCCGATGATCACCGACTGCTTGTGGATCTCGATGGCGTTGACCGGACAGACGTCGAGGCAGCGAGTGCAGGCGTCGTCGCGGCCCGAGGCGGTACAAAGGCATCGGTTCGAGTTGGCGAACGGCTTTTCTTTGTAGTCTGCCGGATTGAAGACCTTGCGCTGGCTCGGGTCGGCGGCGAGCGAGTCGGCGATGTCGCCGAACGGGTTGGAAAGCGCCTGCCAGTCGCTTTGGATATCGATCAGGTCGTCGAGTAGGTCCCTCTTTTGGTTGGCCACCGCAACTCCCCTCTCTCTCGGCAGCAACTTTTATATTGTACCCGTGCGCGCGCCCAGGTGCTCGGGGCATAGGGCGAGCGGGCCTTCTTGGCAAAAAAGACCCCCGGCCTGCGAAACGCGTCTGCGCTCCGCAGGCCGGGGATCGCGCTAGTCAGCGACTACCGACCGGAAAGCTATTTCCGATTAGTACATGCCGGGCTGGCCACCCTGAGAGGCGGCGGCGGCAATGGCCTCCTCAATGTTGGTGTTCTTGGGCTCGTCGGACACGGTGGCCTCGGTGATGAGGATCAGGCCGGCGATGGAGGCGGCGTTCTGCAGGGTGACGCGGGCAACCTTGACCGGGTCGAGAACGCCCATCTCGATCATGTCGCCGTAGGTGCCGGTAGCGGAATCGAGGCCCTGGCCAGCGGGCATGGCCTTGATCTTCTCGGCAACGACGGAGCCCTCGAAGCCGGCGTTGTCGGCGATCTTCTTCACAGGAGCGGCAAGGGCCTTGCGGATGATCTCGACGCCGATCTTTTCGTCGGCGTCAGAGGTCTCGACGGAGTCGAGCGCGGAGGAAGCGGCCAGGAACGCGACGCCGCCGCCGGCGACAATGCCCTCCTCGACGGCCGCGCGGGTCGCCTGCAGGGCGTCCTCGATGCGGTGCTTGATCTCCTTGAGCTCGGACTCGGTGGCAGCGCCGGCCTTGATGACGGCCACGCCGCCGGAGAGCTTGGCAAGACGCTCCTGGAGCTTCTCACGGTCGAAGTCAGAGGTGGTGTTCTCAATCTCGGCCTTAATCTGGTTGACGCGCTCATCGATAGCCTGCTTGGCACCGGCGCCGCCCACGATGGTGGTGTTGTCCTTGGTGATCTTGACGGACTTGGCGCGGCCGAGCATCTCGGCGGTGACGTCGGTCAGCTCGACGCCGAGCTCCTTCATGGCGACCTGGCCGCCAGTCAGGATGGCGATGTCCTCGAGCATGCGCTTGCGGCGATCGCCGTAGCCGGGGGCCTTCACGGCGGCGACGTTCAGCGTGCCACGGAGCTTGTTGAGGATCAGGGTCGCCAGGGCCTCGCCGTCGACGTCCTCGGCGATGATGAGCAGCGGCGAGCCACTCTTCTGGATGGCCTCGAGCACGGGCAGGATGTCCTGGATGTTGCTGATCTTCTGGTCAGTCATCAGGATGTAGGGGTTCTGCAGCTCGGCGGTCATCGTGTCGTTGTTGGTGGCGAAGTACGGGGAGATGTAGCCCTTGTCGAACTGCATGCCCTCGACGGTGTCGATGTCGATGCCGAAGGTCTGGGACTCCTCGACGGTGATGACGCCGTCCTTGCCCACGACCTCCATCGCGTCGGAAATCTTCTTGCCGATCTCGGGGTCGGAAGCGGAGATGGTGCCGACGGAAGCGATCTGCTCCTTGGTAGAGACCTGCTGCGCGGACTTCTTCATCTCGGCGACAACAGCGTCGACGGCCTTGTCCACGCCGCGACGGATGGCGATCGGGTTGGCGCCGGCGGCGACGTTGCGGAGGCCCTCGTTCACGATGACCTGGGCAAGGAGCGTAGCGGTAGTGGTGCCGTCACCCACGGTGTCGTTGGTCTTGGTGGCGACCTCCTTAACGAGCTGGGCGCCCATGTTCTCGACGGGGTCCTTGAGCTCGATCTCCTTGGCGACGGAGACGCCATCGTTGGTGATGGTGGGGGCGCCGTAGGAGCGCTGGAGGGCGACATAGCGACCCTTGGGGCCCATGGTGGTGGTCACGGCGTCGGCGAGGGTGTTGACGCCCTTGGCGAGCTTGGCGCGAGCGTCGGTGCCGAAGTAAATGTCCTTAGCCATTTCTTTGTCCTTTCTGAGCGGGCATCGGGTGCGTTCCTTTGTCCGCAGCTGAGAGTTTGGTGAGGTTAGAAGTTAGCCCTCGATGACGGCGTAGATGTCGTCGGCGCGGAGAAGCAGGTAGTCCTCGCCGTCGACCTTGACGTCGTTGCCGCCGAACTTGCCGTAGTAAACCTGATCGCCGACCTTGACGTCGAGGGCAATGCGCTCGCCGCGGTCGTTGACCTTACCGGCGCCGACGGCGACGACCTCGCCGCGCTGGGGCTTCTCCTGCGCACCGCTGGAGATGTAAAGACCGGTAGCGGTCTTCTCCTCCTTGGGGGCGGGCTTGACAAGGACACGATCGCCGAGAGGCTTAAGGGTCATGATGATTCCTCCTTCTGAGTGCGCTCCACTTGAGCGCTCTTTCCAACGGTTTTGATAATACCCATCGAGACAGACTTATACCATCAAGATTAAAAAAATCTCACAGGCAGCACTTAGATTTTGTGAGCGGTTGGCATCAAGGGGTGAGAGGCGGCACGGGCGCGAGGCCTCGATGCGGCATATGCGGTATTAATACCCGCGTAAACGGGCTAATTTAACCCGTCAGCCACCCCGCGTAAGGAGAAATACCCCTTAGTGGGTGAACAAAACGGGCAACCGCAAAGTATCGCAAAATCATCCAATGCATCTACCTGCGGTTTTACAGAAGGTGCAGCGACGGATACTTACCTAGACCGCGTTTTGTTCACCCACTAAGGAGTTCTTGGCTAATCAGCGCCCCTTACAGCTCATCGAGCTCGGCCTGCCAAAGGGCGACGCAGGCGTCGGAGGGCATGCGTAGGTCGCCGCGCGGGCTCACAGCAGCCGAGCCTACCTTGGGGCCGTCGGGCAGGCAGCTGCGCTTGAACTGCTGCGCGAAATAGCGGCGATAGAAGACCTTGAGCCACTTGAGGATGGTCTGATCGTCGTACTTCCCGCCGAGGGCATAACGAGCGAGGCGATAGACCTTGCGAGGGGAGGTGCCGCGGCGCAGAACCTCGTACAGGAAGAAATCATGCAGCTCATAGGGGCCGACAAGGTCCTCGGTCTTTTGGCTGATCTTTCCGTCGCCCGTGGCAGGCAGCAGCTCCGGCGAAACAGGCGTGTCGAGGACGTCGTAGAGGACCTCGGCCTCCTCGTCGTTTCCGCAAGTATCGGCAACGTAGCGCACGAGGTGGCGCACGAGGGTCTTGGGCACGCTCGCGTTGACGGCGTACATGCTCATGTGGTCGCCGTTATAGGTTGCCCAGCCGAGCGCGAGCTCGCTAAGGTCGCCCGTGCCGATGACCATGCCCCCCTCCTTGTTGGCGATGTCCATAAGAATCTGGGTGCGCTCACGCGCCTGGGAGTTCTCGTAGGTGACGTCGTGGACGGACTCGTCGTGGCCGATGTCGGAGAAGTGCAGGCGCACGGCGTCGCCGATGTTGATCTCGCGCAGGTCGGCGCCGAGCGACTCGGTGAGCTTGGTCGCGTTGTCGTGCGTGCGGTCGGTCGTGCCGAAGCCGGGCATGGTCACGCTGATGATGCCGGAACGGTCGATGCCCAAAAGGTCGAAGGCGCGCGCGGTCACGAGCAGCGCGAGCGTTGAGTCGAGACCGCCCGAGATGCCGATGACGGCGCGTGAGGCATGGGTATGCTGCAGGCGCTTGGCCAGGCCATGGGCCTGGATGTTGAAGACGTCCTCGCAGCGCTCGGCGCGGCGGGCGGCGTCGGAAGGCACGAAGGGCCGGGGGTCGACGTAGCGGGTGAGGCGGGTCTCTTGCTGCGCGAGCGAGAAGCGCGTGACGTGGTAGGCGCGCTGGACAGGGTTCGCCACGACGTCGAAGGTGGACATGCGGCGACGCTCGGCGGCAAGCAGGCGCACGTCGAGCTCGGAGACGGCACGACCGTCGCCGAAGGGCTTGGCCTCGGCGAGGACGCGGCCATTCTCGGCGACGAAGTCGTGGCCCGAGAACACTACGTCCTGCGTTGACTCGCCGGCGCCCGCGCTCGCGTAGATGTAACCGCAGATCAGGCGCGCGGACTGGCCGGAAACGAGGCTGCGGCGGTAGTCGGCCTTGCCGACGACGGCGTTGGACGCCGAGAGGTTGCAGATTACCGTGGCGCCGGCCTTCGCGTGGGCAATCGAGGGCGGTTCGGGAACCCAAAGGTCCTCGCAGAGCTCGACGGCGACGCTGAGCTCGGGCAACTCCTCGCAGGTAAAGAGCTGAGAAGTGCCAAAAGGCACGTCAAGCTGACCCGCGATGTCCACGGGCACGACGTCGGCGGTGCCGCTAACGAAGTGACGTCCCTCGTAGAACTCGTTGTAAGTCGGAAGGTAACGCTTGGGCACGACGCCCAGCACAGTGCCCGAGGCGACGGCGGCCGCGCAGTTGTAGAGCTTGGCGTTGACGCGGACGGGCAGGCCCACGAGCAGCAGCGCGTTCAGATCAGAAGTCGCCTGCGCGAAGTCGGCAAGGCCCTGCTCGGCAGCGGAAAGAAGGGCGTCTTGCCAAAAGAGGTCCTCGCAGGTGTAGGCCGTGAGGCACAGCTCGGGCAGCACGACGACCATCGCGCCGTCCTCGGTGCAAGCCCGGCGCACGGCCTCGACGCACGCGTTGACGTTGAAGGCGACGTCCGCGACGCGCACCTCGGGCGTTATCGCCGCGACCTTAACGAATCCGTCCTGCATCCCGTACCTCCTTGTGGACGGCGAGGCGCTTATTGCCAGCCCCGCCGAGGGCTTTCGTTCTTTAGGTCAAAGAGTAACGCATCGCGACAGGCGCAATGCGACAAGTAAAAACCTCCCCGTCCCATTAGGCAAGACGGGGAGGTCCGGTTACGACCCATGCGAGCCGGCGCGACGCCTGACAGCCGCCCGGCTCTACTCGAGGTAGCGCGAGAGGAACTCGCGGGTGCGGGGCAGCTCAGGGTTGGTGAAGAGCTTGTCGGGCGAGCCCTTCTCGGCAATGACGCCTTGGTCCATAAAGACGACCTCGTCGGAGACGTTGCGCGCAAAGGCCATCTCGTGGGTGACGACGACCATGGTCATGCCGTCGGCCGCGAGGTCGCGCATGACGTTGAGGACCTCTCCCGAGATCTCGGGGTCGAGCGCGGAGGTCGGCTCGTCGAAGAGCATAAGGTCAGGTTGCATGCACAGCGAGCGCGCGATGGCGACGCGCTGCTTCTGGCCGCCGGAGAGGCGTGTGACGTTGGCGTGGGCGAAGTCGGCCAGGCCAACGGCGTCCAGGTGGCGCAGAGCGACCTGCTCGGCCTCGGGCTTGGTCATCTTTTTGAGCGTGACGGGCGCGAGGGTGCAGTTGTCGAGCACGTCCATGTTGTTGAAGAGGTTGAAGCCCTGGAAGACCATGCCGATCTTCTCGCGGAGGCGGTTGACGTCGACGTGGTCGGCGGCGAGGTCCTTGCCGCGGAACCAGACGTGGCCGGCGTCGGGGGTCTCGAGCAGGTTCAGGCAGCGCAGCAGCGTGGACTTGCCCGAGCCGGAGGCGCCGATGATGGTGACGACCTGGCCGGGGTTCACGGTAAGGTCGATGTCGCGAAGGACGACGTGGTCGCCGAAGGACTTGCGCAGGCCCTCGACGCGAATGACCGGCTCGGTGGCGCCGGCGGGGACATCCCCGGCAGCCCCAGGCACGAACGGCCTGCCCGAAACGGCGGCGGCGATCTTCGCGTACTTCTCGTTAGCCATGTTATGCCTCCGCCTTCTTCTGGCCCATCTTTGCGTCGGACGTGCTGCCCAGCGTCTGGGTCTCGACGTTCATGCGCTTGGCGAAGCGGCCGAGCAGCCACGACGCGATGGCCGTCATGATCAGGTAGAACACCGCCGCGACGAGATAGGCGTTGAGCTGCTTGTAGTAGATGCCGGCCACGGTGCTCGCGGCGAACGCGAGGTCGAACACGCCGATGACCGAGAGGACCGAGGAGTCCTTGATGTTGATGACGAGCTCGTTGGAGAGGCCGGGGATGGCGTACTTGATGCCCTGCGGGAAGACGACCTTGAGCATGGCCTGCCACTGCGAGAGGCCGAGCGAGCGCGCCGCCTCCATCTGGCCGGAGTCGACGGACTCGATGCCGCCGCGCAGGACCTCCATCATGTAGGCCGTCGAGTTGAGCGAGACGACCACGAGGCCGGCGACGAAGCGCGACCAGATGGCGTTGACCTCGGTGATGGAGAGGCCGAAACCGCTCACCACAGAGAAGCCCAGGTAGTAGACGATGACGCCCTGGACGAGCATCGGCGTGCCACGGACGACGGTGGAGTAGAACTTGGCGAAGCCGACGCCGACCTTCTTTGCGAAGCGCACGGCGTCGTTGTCGGAGCGGTCGATCTCCATGATGCGGATGGCCACGAGCAAGATCGCGAGGAAGAAAGCGATCACGGTGCCGAAAACGGCCAGCTCAATGGTAGTGACGATGCCCGTTATGTAGGTCTGCTTGCCCTGCTGGAACATGTAGAGGACCTGGGTGAGCATGTCGTCGGGCATGGACTTCGCGGTCGCGGCGACAGCCCAGGCAGACGCGAAGCCCATGACGGCGCGGTCGACGAAGAGCACGGCCGTGATGGCGCAGACGACGTAGGAGCCGATGCGCAGCGCCCGGGCTACGGCAGGCTTTGCGAAGGGCGCCGTCTGGGCGTAGTTCTGCCAGTGCGTAAGTTTAAAAAGAAGCCCGATGGCAGCGACGACGAGCCATGCCACGAGCAGGTAGTACATGACGAGCTCGACGGTAAAGGCGTTGGCGAGAAAGCTCATCGCGGGACGCGCCTGGGAAGAAAGGCACATGCCGATGAAGGCGATGACCGAAGTGCCCAGCAGCACGTAGCGGTGGTCGCGCGAGACGAACGAGGCGATGCGCGAGGGAACAGATGCCATAGATTTCCTTTGTTCTTATTGCCGAAAGGGCAGGGACCTGGTCCCTGCCCCGAAAGAGCACGTTTTTGGTCGGCTTTGCGCCGGCGCAGGTTGGCTTAGGCCGGCTGACGGTCCATGCAGTCCTGCCAGATGTTCAGGCGGTCCTCCTGCGAGATGCCGCCGATGATCTCGTTGAGCTTGGCGAGCATGTCGTCCTGGCCCTTGGCGATGGCGGCGTTATCGGGGTTGGAGGGGTCGGAGAAGCTCTCGCCGTCCTCGAGCTCGACCTTCATGAGGTCGGGGTAGTTCTGGAGGAGGTTGGGCAGCGACATGGACGAGAAGGTGATGGCGTCGCAGGTGCCGTTCTCGATGCCGTCGACGACGAGCGGGACGGTGGCAACCGGGGTGAGGTGGTTGACCTCGGGAATCTCGTCGATGAGCTCGTCGTAGAAGGTGTCCTTCTGGCCGAGGACGGTGGCGCCGGTGAAGTCGGAGAGCTTCGTGGCGGAGGCGTACTTGGAGTCCTTCTTGACGACCATGATGACCTCGTCGTCAATGTAGGAGTCGGTGAAGTCAGCGGACTGGGCGCGCTCGGGCGTCACGGACATGCCGGCGCAGATGATGTCGATGGTGCCGTTACTGAGGGAGTCGACGAGGGCGCCGAACTCCATCTTTACCGCGACGGGCTCCATGTTGAGGGCCTCGGCGATCTTCTTTGCGATCTGGACGTCATAGCCGTCGGCGTAGGCGCCGGAGACGTTCTCGATGGGGATGGTGGTGTCGGACTCCTTGGACTCCTGCCAGTTGTAGGGGGCGTAGGCGGCCTCCATGCCGATACGCAGGGTCTTGCCGTCGCCGAGCTGGCCGGAGGCCTTGGCGTCGGAGTCGGTCGAGGTCTTTGTGTCAGAACCGGAGTCCTGGGCGGCGGGGCCGCAGCCGGTAAGGAACGTGGCGCCCGCGACGGTAAGCGTCGAGAGGCCGGAGAGCTTTAAAAACGTACGGCGAGAAAGGTCAGTCATGTCGGTTCCTTCCGGTTTGGTGTAAGACCCCTTCCGTGCCACGCAACCGGAGGGGACCCATTCCCCTCCCCCTTGCAACCTAATGCGAGAAAGTTACGCGCACGGACGCTACATTACGCTATGGCAGGCAAGGAGGAACCGATCGCGAGACGCGGGTAACCGCCAATTAACCAAGAAACCGTTCCGTCACGATAAAGAGCGCGATATTAGCTTGCCAGGAACCAGAAACAGCCCCGACGTCCCTTATGGGGCCGGGGCTTGCGGAATAAGCGCAACGAGAGGCAGCTTCTTCGGCTTACTCGCGATCCCAAACGGGGGGCACGGGGGCGTCGGGAGTGGACCAGGTGCCGAGCGGCGCGTTGGGCGCGGCGTCGAGCGTGAGCTCGGCGAAGTTGCCGGCAAGGTAGCTCCTCAGCGCCGGGATGCCGATCATGGCGGCGTTGTCGCCGCAGGCGCGCATGGGCGGCACGGTCACGCGAACGCCCATCCTCGCGAAGGTCTTCTGGTAGGCACCGCGCAGCGCGGGGTTGGCGGCCACGCCGCCGCCGATGCAGATGTCGCTGACGCCGGTCTGCTCGACGGCCGTCTTTGCCTTGGCAACCTGCACGTCAACGACGGCCGCCTCGAAGCTCGCAGCCAAATCGGGCAGGTTGATGGGCCTGCCGGCACGGTTTTCGCCCTCGATGTAGGTGATGACCGCGGTCTTCAGGCCGGAGAGGCTGAAGGAGTAGTCGCCCGAGTGCATCATCGCGCGCGGGAAGTGGATGGCCTTCTTGTTGCCCTTGGCGGCAAGCTTGCTGATGACGGGGCCGCCGGGGTATCCGAGGCCGAGCGCCTTGGCCACCTTGTCGAAAGCCTCCCCCACCGCATCGTCGATGGTCGCGCCGAGGACCTCGTAGTCGCCCCAGGCGCGAACGTGGACGAGCATGGTGTTGCCGCCCGAGACGAGGCTCGCCACGAAGGGCGGCTTAAGGCCCGGCGTCTCGAAGAGATTGGCCATGAGGTGGCCCTCGAGGTGATGCACGGCAACGAGCGGCAGGTCGGCGGCGGCGCAGAGACCCTTGGCGAAGGCGACGCCCACCACGAGCGCGCCCACAAGGCCGGGGCCAGCGGTCACGCCGACGGCGGCGAGGTCCGCGGGCGCGAGCGTGTCGACGCCGAAATGCGCGCCCGCCTGGGCGAGCGTCTCCTCAAGAACGCCGACGATGGCCTCGGTGTGCTTGCGCGAGGCGATCTCGGGCACGACGCCGCCGAAGCGCGCGTGGAAGTCAATCTGCGTGGCGACGACGCTCGCGCAGACAACGCCGTGCGAGTCGGTGACGGCCATGGCGGTCTCGTCGCAGGAGGACTCGATGGAAAGGATGAGCGGGCCCGCCGCGGCGATGGCGGCGCGCGCCTCGTCGGAGCGGGGCGCGGGCGCGATGGGCCACGGGCGGATCGAGGCGCGCGGAGCGGGGTCATGGTCGGGGTCCTGCGCGCGCCCGACGTCGGCGAGCGGCAGGTCGGCACGCATAATACGCGCGTCGTGGCCGGCTCCGTAGTAGTTGGGGCGGACGCCCGCCTCGGTGAAGCCGAGACGACGGTACAGCTTCTCGGCAGGGTCGTTTCCAACCTCGACTTCGAGCGACGCCCATGTGGCGTTGAGCATCTGTGCGTCGTAAGCGACGCGCGCGACCAGGCGCGCGGCGATGCCCTCGCGGCGACGGCCAAGAGCCACGGCGACGTTGGCGATCTGCAGCTCGTCGCATACGACGGTGCCGCCCGCATAGCCGATGATGCTTCCGCGGTCGTGCGCGACCCACCACACGTGGTTGTGCGCTGTCACGTCGTCGTAGAAAACGTTCTCGGACCACGGCACGTGATTCGCGGAGGCAAAGACCTCGGCCTCGAGCTCCGCGACGGCGTGGACGTCGTTGACGGTCATGGGGCGCAGCTGGCAGTGGATATCCGCAAGCGCGTCGTCGCAGCCGGTGAGCTCTACGGTCGCGGGCTCCTTCAGGCCAAGGCGCGTGCGCTCGTTCTCCTCCGCGTCGGAAAGGCGCGTGTAGATGGGCAGCACGAGCGCAGGATCGCCGGGCTGCTCGTCAAAAGACCCCGCCTCCGCCGCGGCGCGCGCGAGCCCCTCGCCCGTAGGCCACCACGCCTCCTCAGGCGCGAACCGATCGTCGCCGAAGCCGGCGGCCTCGAACTTCGCGCGGTACTTGGCCAGCCCGTTGCCCGTAAGCACAAGCTCCCCCGCGTCCGCGCGGGCGGCCCACTCGGACACGCACGCGTCGGCCTTGACAACGGTCTCGGCCACGAAGGTGCGGTGCGCGCCGGCGTCGTCCAGCCGGTAGATGCCCGGGTAGACCTCGCCGCGCATGGCGTCGCCCGCGACCGCAAGGGTGCCGCGCACGCCCGCGGTGTACGCAGACCAGGCCATCGCGTCAAGCGCCGACGTGCCGTAGAGCGGAAGCGACGCTCCGCAAGCCAGGCCCTTTGCCGTCGCGATGCCGATGCGAACGCCCGTGAAGGAGCCGGGACCGCGCCCCACGAGCACGGCGTCGAGATCGGTCATGGCGAGGCCGGCGGCGGCCAGGGCTTCTTTGCACGTGGAGACGAGCTCGACGTTTGCCATGCGGCGGCACATATGGTCGCAAGAAGACAGGACCTCGACCGCGCCGCCCTCCGTGCGCACGACGGCGCAGGCGAGCATATCGGTCGAGGTATCGAGGGCGAGGACGATCATGGGGCTTCCTTCTTTGCCGGATTCAACATCCTCTAGTGTACCGCGTGGAAGGCCCGCGATCTTGGCCGCGAAGGCTGCTTCCTACGCCATCTGCGCGTGCTCGGCGTTGACGGCGGCGATCAGGCGCGCAAGCGGCCAATCTTTATTGTGCTTGGTCAGAACCGCCTTGGGCCCGACGACGCAACCGGCCTTGCGGCAACCCGCCATAAAGCCCTCCACCTGTGCATTCGTTAAATTGCAAAGAAGGACGAACTCGCACTCGGGCGCGGGACCCGCATAGTCCGTGAAGGCAGGTCGATAACCCACAAGCCCGGCAAAGGCGCCGGCGGCGTCGCCCAGGCGCTCGGCGGCCGCTATGCGCGGACGGACATCGATCGACTTCAAAACCTCGCGGATCGCTTCGCCTTTCTTTCCAGCGGCCTCGCCAAAAGAGGGGTCAAGCCCCCAGAGCACCGCGACGGGCGCGGGCCCCGAGGGCTTGACCTTCTTGGCAGCCTTTTTTCTTGGCTTGCCGGCCATTAGCCGAAATAGCGCTCGAGCAGGCCCTTGAGAGCCTTGCCGTGGCGGGCCTCGTCACGAGCCATCTCGTGGACGGTGTCGTGGATGGCGTCGAGGCCGTTCTTCTTTGCGCAAGAGGCAAGCTCGAACTTGCCCTGGGTGGCGCCGAACTCGCAGTCGACACGCCAGGCGAGGTTGTCCTTGGTGGTGGCCTTCATGTTCGGCTCGAGCTCGGTGCCCAGCAGCTCGGCGAACTTGGCGGCGTGCTCGGCCTCCTCGTGTGCGGCCTTCTCCCAGTAGAGGCCGACCTCGGGATAGCCCTCGCGGTGAGCGATGCGGGCCATGCACAGGTACATACCGACCTCAGAGCACTCGCCGGTGAAGTTGGCCTTCAGCTGCTCGAGGATGTAGGCCTTGTCCTCGTCAGAGATCTCAGGGTTGTCCTTGACGGTCTTGTCGTAGATGCCGTACTCGTGCTCGGCGGCGAGGGTGAGCTCGCCCTCGACCTTCTCGAACGCGCTGGCGGGAGCGTGGCAGACCGGGCACTCCGCCGGCGGCTCGGCGCCCTCGTAGATGTAACCGCAGACCTTGCAAACCCACTTGTCCATAACGGACCTCCTTAAATGTCGGGCGAGACTTCCCAGCGCCTCGCCACCCTCTCCTATTTGCTCGCGCCCCGCCCGGAAGCGAGGTCGTTGAAGCCGTGTTATTCGGCCGCCTTGGCCTGGCAAGCAGGGCAGATGCCATCGAACTGCAGCGAGTGGCCCGTAATGACGTAGCCCGAGCCCGCAGCCGCCTCTTTCTCGATGGTACCCAGAACGGGGACCATCACGTCGTCCACACGGCCGCACTCGGTGCAGCGGATGTGGTAGTGCGGAAACGTCTGGTGATCGAAGTGGTCGGCGCCGTTGTTGATCTTTACCTTGAGAAGCTCGCCCTCATCGGAAAGTCTGTTCAGCATGCGGTAAACCGTGGCTTTGCTAATGCTCGGGTGCTGCGCGTGGACCGCCTCATAGACCTGGTCGGCGGTGGGATGGTTGGCGAGGGTCCTGACCTCGTCCTCAATGATGGTGCGCTGGACTGTTTGCCTGCTCGCCATCTTCCCTCCCCCGGTAGGTTCGACGTTCCCTGCTTGCTTGATGATTACTATACCCTAATAGGAATGATTTGCAATAGGAAATTTATAGCAATTCTTTTGTTTTCGACGCACTTTACGTCTTCAGGCCACGCGTGACGACATTCCCTGCGCACTTTGCGCTTTCGGGCCACGTGTTTTCGCGGCTAAAGCCCTGCAGAACGTTTGTTGAGACCCGACCATCTGGCGTTTTGAGATCCAGCTACAGGTCGCTCGACGAAATAACATGGCCCGAAGACGCGAAGTGCGCAGCCGGCCGAGTCAAACGTAGCCCGAAAGCGTAATGTGCGCTGGGCGAGCGCCTTAAAGGCGGCCTTTACTCAACGTCGATGGCGCGAGGAGGCTCCTGGCCGGGCTCGGCATCGTCATCGAGGCGGGTCACGCGGATGCTCACGAAGTCGCCGAGCTCGTCGGCGAACTGCTCCCCCCATTCGATCACGCAGACGCCATCGGCGCCGAGCACGTCGTAGAGCCCAATGTCCTCGAGCTGATCGGTGCCGTCGAGTCGATACAGGTCGAAGTGGTAGAGCGGCAGGCGACCGCCCTCATAGACCATCTCGATGGTAAAGGTGGGGCTCGTCACGTCGCCCTCGCAGCCGAGCGCAGCGGCGATGCCCTTGGTAAGCTGCGTTTTTCCAGCGCCAAGGTCCCCGGTGAGCACGAGCACGTCGCCGGCCGTAAGCTCACGGCCTAGCTGCTCGCCCACGGCGATGGTCTCGGCCTGGGAGTGGGTAACGAAGTGCTGAGGGGTCTTCATCGCTTGTCTCCTTCGGGGGCTGTGGCGGGCAGCGAGGCCGCGCCGGCGTCGGCAGGGTGCGCGCGAAGCCAGTCGCCAACCATCTGCAAATCCTGGATAAGTAGCGGCTCCCATTCCTGATGGTAGATACACGCCGCGGGATGGAAGGTGGGACAGACGACGAAGTGCCCCACCTGGTGAAGCTGGCCGCGTAGGCTCATGACGCCCTTGTTCGTGCGCAGGACGAACTGCGACGCGAAGTTGCCCAGGCACACGATGACGTCCGGCCACACGCTGCGGATCTGCTCGCGCAAAAAAGGCGAGCAGGACATGATCTCCTCGGGCCGCGGGTTGCGGTTTCCGGGCGGTCGGCACTTGATCACATTGGCGATATAGATCTCGTCCCTCGTGAGGCCGGCGTTACCAAGAAGCGCGTCGAGCTTGTGGCCGGCGGCGCCGACGAACGGCTCTCCCCGCAGGTCCTCGTTTCGTCCGGGCCCCTCGCCCACGAACATCACGCGGGCGCGGGGGTTGCCCACGCCGAACACCAAGTTCGTGCGCGTGGAGCCGAGCGGGCACAGCTGGCAGTTGCCCATGACGGCGCGGATCTCGTCGAGCGAGACCTCGCGCGGTTTTTGGTGCTCATGACCGGGAATCCGCATGACGCCCATAGCATGCCGCCTTAGACGAATACCTTGGGGAGGCGCATCCCGAAGCCGCAGACCACCTCGTAGTTGATGGTGCCGCGCAGGCGGGCCATCTCGTCGGCGGTAATGCGCTCGTCGCCGTCCGCGCCGATGACGGTGACGACGTCGCCCTCGCGAATTTCAGGCGTGGAGCAATAAGTGCGCGTGGTGTTGACGTCCACGGCGAACATGAACTGATCCATGCAGATGTTGCCCACCTGACGTTGACGGCGCCCGTTGACGATCACGTCCATGTTGTTGGACAGCGTGCGCGAGAGGCCGTCCGCATAGCCGATGGGCACGGTGGCGATCTGCACGTTGCGCTTGGGCACGCGATACGTCATGCCGTAGCCGACGCCCGCGCCGACCTCGGGATACACCACGCGCGTCACGCGGCCGCGGACGCTCATCGCAGGCTCGAGGTCGATCACGCCGACGGTCGTCTCGGCGGGTTGCAGACCGTAGAGGCCGACGCCCACGCGGCACATGTCGAACTGGCACTCGGGGTGAAGCACCGTACCGGGGGTGTTGTCGCAGTGCACAAGCCCGGTCTCGAGACCCGCGTCGTGCAGCGCCGTCACGGTGTTCCTAAAGCGGTTGAGCTGCAGCGCGAAGTCCCAGTCGTCGGAGACGTCGGCGGTAGCGAAGTGCGTGAACGTGCCCTCGCACCGGATGCCGCGGTGGAAATCGATGGTGCGGCGAAGCTCCAGCGCGTCGGAAGGCGCCACGCCGATGCGCGTCATGCCCGTGTCGACGATGAGGTGATAGCCGGCAACGCGCCCGGCGGCCGCAGCAGCCTCGCCGAGAGCGAGCGCGAAGTCGGGCTCGTAGACGGACGGCATGATGTCATGCTCGACAAGCGTGCCCACGGACTCGACGGGCGGCTGCGAGAGCATGAGGATGGGGGCCTTCACACCCGCCTCGCGCAGCGCGACGCCCTCGGCCACCGTGGCGACGGCGAACTGGTCGGCCCCGCCCATGCGCATCGCCTCGGCGCAGCGGGCGGCGCCGTGGCCGTACGCATCGGCCTTGACCACGCACATCATGCGCACGCCGCGCGCGAGGCGACGCTTGAACGCCGCCGTATTGCGGCGCACCGCCGCGAGGTCGACCTCGACCCAGGACCACCGGTCGTCGGGGCAGATTATATTTGCCATGGTCGCTCCTTCCGCGCACGCCGCAGGCATACGCCCTAGTCTAAGCCTGCGCGCCGGCGCCCTCGGGCACAAAGGCGTGTTCCTCGATGACGTCGGCAGCCAGCCCGATACGGTCGATGAGGTCGCCCGCCATAACGCCGCGCGTGCCGTAGGCCTCGGCTGCCAAGGTGCCGGCATAGCCGTGGACCTCGCACACGAGGGCGCACAGAAGCGGCAGGTCGGAGGCCTCGCCGTGCGCCTGCGCGAGATAGCTCGCCATCATGCCGGCGAGCACGTCGCCGGAGCCGGCGGTGGCGAGCGCGGCGGGGCCGGGCTTGGGCATCACGGCCTGGTCGACTCCGACGCAGGCGGTGGCGCTCGCCTTGGCGACGACCACGATCCCGGAGCCACCGTCGGTCCAGACCACATCACGGGCGCACTCGAGCTGCTCCTCGAGGCTCACGGGCGGATTGTCCGCGCGGCCCACGAGCCTGCCGAGCTCCCGGCGGTGCGGCGTGAGCACGAGAGGCGCTTCGCGGCGCGTGAGCTCGGGGAACTCGGTGATGTTGTTCTCGGTGAGGCGGGCGAGGCAGTTCAGGCCGTCGGCGTCCACCACCAGCGGGGCCTCGCTGCGAAGAAGCGCGTTCACGCACGCGACGGGACCGCCCGCGACGCGCATGCCGGGGCCGATGAGCGTGGCGGAGTTGTGCTCCGCAAGCGCGACGACCTTCTCGGCCGCCTCTGCGGTGAGCACCCCCTCGACGTCGCACGGCAGTCCGACCACGGGAATCTCCAGCAGGTGAGACTGCACAAGCGGCACGATCGTGTTGGGCACGGCGAGCGTCACGTAGCCAGCGCCAGCGCGGGCAGCCGCGCGAGCGGCCATGATCGGCGCGCCCGGGAAGCGAGAAGAGCCGCCGACCACGAGCACGGATCCGCGGCTGAACTTGTCCTGCGCGGCGGTGGGCTCGCAAACGACGTCGAGGTAGTCGGCGAGGTCGGTGCGCCAAGCCACCGGGTCAGCCTCGACCACGAGGCGCTCGGTCTGCTCGGCGAGCGGCGCCACGACGATCACGCCGCAGGCGTCTCGGCCCGCGTCGGCAAGAAGCCCCGGCTTGAGCGAGATCATGGTGACGGTCATATCGGCGATCACGCACGGCCCCTCGGCGAGGCCGGACTGGGCCGAAAGGCCGCTCGGCACGTCGACGGCGACCACGCGGGCGTCTGAGGAGTTCACGCACTCGATCCAGATGTCGAACGGCGTGCGCACGGTGCCGTGGAAGCCGGTGCCGAGCATGCAGTCGACGACGGTGTCCGCCCCGTCGAGGGCCTCGAGGACCTCCTCGCGCGACGGGCCCTCGAGCGCGGGCACGCCTGCGCGCACGGCGCTTTGCGCAACCTGGCGCGCGAGGTCGCCGGAGAGCTGGTCGGGGTCGATCGGCGTGACCACCTGCACGTCGACGCCGCGCGAGAGCAGCGCCTCGGCGCACACCCAGCCGTCGCCGCCGTTGTTGCCCATGCCGCAGAAGACCACGACCTTCTTTGCCCCGAGTTCCAGAACCTCTTGGGCAACGGCGCACCCGGCGCGGTGCATGAGCTCGGAAACACTCACGCCCACACGCGTGAGGCCCACCTCAACGCGCTTGACGTCATCGATATTGAGTACAGGCTGCATAGTTGCTACTCCTCAGCAATCTGTTCAGGTTCCGATTCACTGGCAAGAAGCGCGTCGGGAAGAGTCGCATCCGCGCGCTGGCCGGCGGCCTCCCGCGCGACGGCGCGCACGTCGGCGGCGGCGCTCGCCGCGACGGCGGTTGTGTCCGCACCGACCTGATCGAGCGGCAGCGACATCTGGGAATCCTCGACGCGCTCGAGCTCGTCGAGCACGCTCTTCGCCTCACGGAAGGAGGCGGCGAGCGCACGTGCGGCGTCGGCCTTCGTGTCCGGCTTGGGCTTCGCGGCCTCGGTGACCGCCACGGCGTTCGCCACGGCGACCTCGCGCGTATAGCTGATGGAGAGGACGACCTCGACGATGCCCTTCTCCATAGCCACCTTTGCGGCGCCGCCGGTGAGCTTGGCGTGAACGCCGCCGCGCTCGTCGCGGGTCACGCAGACGTCGCGGACGCCGACGCCGTTGCCGAACCCGGAGCCCAATGCCTTGACCACGGCCTCGCGCGCCGCCCAGCGGGCGGCGTAGTGCTCGGCGGGGCGGGCGCAGCGCTCGCAGTAGGCGCGCTCCTCCTCAGTGAAGACGCGTCGCAAGAAACTGGGGCGGCGGTCGATAACCCGCTGCATGCGAGCAATCTCGAGCATGTCGACCCCGATGCCGGCTGCGGCCACCGACCTCGCCTCCCCTTTGTTTCCCGCGTGCGGCGGCGTCGCGCCACCCACGTCCAATGCGTGCAAAGCGCGCGCCGAGGATGCCCGGCGCGCGCCCTTCTTAACCTTATGAATTCTACCAGTGCGAGGCGTCGGCGTTAGGCCTTATACGGCTCGAGCGCAGCAATAACAATCTGGTTGGCCTCGGCGCAGAGCTTCTCGTCGGGGGCCTCGGCGAGCACGCGGACGAGCGGCTCGGTGCCGGAGGCGCGCACGAGAACGCGTCCGTTGCCCCCGAGGAACTGCTCGGCCTTGGCGATGGCGGAGGTAACCTCGGGCGCGTTCATCGCGGCGTTCTTGTCGGTCACGCGGACGTTGTCGAGCTGTTGCGGATAGAGCTTGACGGGACGGGTGAGCTCTGAGAGCTTCTCGCGCTCGCCGCGCAGGACCTCCATGATGCGCAGGGAGGTCATGATGCCGTCGCCGGTCTTCTCGAGGTCCGAGAAGATGATGTGACCGGACTGCTCGCCGCCCAGGGTGAAGCCGTTCTCGCGCATGCAGGCGTAGACGTTCTTATCGCCCACGTCGGTCTTCTCGTAAGAAATGCCCGCGGCGTCGAAGGCCTTGAACAGGCCGAAGTTGCTCATGACGGTGGGGACGACAGTGGACTTGGCCAGGCGGCCGTGCTTGTTCATGTAGCAGCCGCATACGTAGAGGATGAGGTCGCCGTCGACCACGTGGCCGCGCTCGTCGACCGCCAGGCAGCGGTCGGCGTCGCCGTCGTAGGCGAAGCCCACGTCGAGGCCGTTCTGCACGACGAAACGCTGAAGCTGCTCGATGTGGGTGCTGCCGCAGTCGACGTTGATGTTGAAGCCGTTGGGCGAGTTGTTGATCACGTGGGTCTCGGCACCCATGGCGTCAAATACGGGACGGGCGACCGAGGAGGCGGAGCCGTTGGCGCAGTCGAGGCCGATCTTCAGGCCCTGGAGCGAGAATCCGCAGCTAGCGATGAGGCTCGAGATATAGCGGTTGCGGCCCTGCATATAGTCGACCGTGCATCCGATCGAGTCGCCGGTGGCAAGAGGGACCTCGGACTTGCCGTCGATATAGTCCTCGATGAGCTCGAGGACGTCCTCGTCCATCTTGAAACCCTCGCGGTTGACGAGCTTGATGCCGTTATCGGTATAGGGGTTGTGCGAGGCGGTGATCATGATGCCGCAGTCGAAGGCGCCGTCGATGACCTCATACGAGACGCCGGGGGTCGGGATGACGTGGAGCATGTACGCGTCGGCACCGGATGCGACGAGGCCCGAGACGATGGCGGACTCGAACATGTAGCTGGAGCGGCGGGTGTCCTTGCCCAGGATGACGCGGGCTTTCTTGCCCTGGCGCTTACCGTAGTACCAACCGACATAACGACCGATCTTGTATGCGTGCTCGACGTTCAGCCCCTCGTTGGCGCGGCCACGGAAACCGTCGGTGCCGAAGTATTTCATGCGCTGTCCCTTCTCGCGTCGCCGGCGCGCTGCCGGCCTCGCGTGTACTGGTATGTAAACAGTGTAACCAGTTCAGGCTTACAAATAAGGGCCTGCCGAGAAACTCGACAGGCCCTCGTGGAGCAAATAAGGCGCTCGAAAGCCTTAGCGCTTCGAGAACTGCGGGCGCTTGCGGGCCTTCTTGAGGCCGTACTTCTTGCGCTCGACAGCACGCGCGTCGCGCGTGAGGAAACCAGCCTTCTTGAGGTCGGCACGGTACTCGCCGGCGTCCAGAAGGGCGCGGGAGATGCCCAGGCGGCAAGCGCCGGACTGGCCGTTGATGCCGCCGCCATCGCAGTTGGCGAGGACGTCGAAACGATCAGCGGTCTCGGTGAGCTTGAGCGGGGCGAGAGCGTTGTCGACAAGCTGCTGACGACCGAAGTAGTCAAGGGCGTCGCGGCCGTTGACGAGGAACTTGCCGGTGCCAGGAACGAGACGGACACGGGCGACGGCCTCCTTGCGGCGACCAGTGCCCCAGTAAACTGCGGAGTTCTCAGCCATGATTAGGCCCTCCAATCGATCTTCACGGGGTTCTGGGCGGCGTGCGGGTGCTCGGGACCGGCGTACACCTTGAGCTTCATGCCCTGGGCGCGGCCGAGCGTGCTCTTGGGGAGCATGCCCTTGACGGCGTGCTCGATGACGCGCTCGGGGTGCTTCTCCATGGCCTCCTTGAAGCTCTCGAACTTAAGGCCGCCGAGATAACCGGAGTGGCGGCAGTAGCGCTTCTGGTCCATCTTGTTGCCGGTGAGGATGACCTTGTCGGCGTTCACGACGACGACGAAATCACCGGTGTCGGCGTTCGGGGTGAACTGCGGCTTGTTCTTGCCACGCAGATACATGGCAGCGGTGGTCGCAAGACGACCGAGGGTCGCGCCCTCAGCGTCGATAAGCACCCACTTACGCTCGACTTCGCCGGCCTTGGCGAACTGAGTCGACTTCTTCACTTGACTCCTCCTACGTGCTTACGGTTCGACGGTTTCTGGACAAACCGACGAGATGCTTGTTCTTTTCAGAGATTACGGGGCTCTGTAGACAAAGCTTGTAAATTGTACGTCACCGCAGGTCGTGCGGGGAGATGAATTTTTCGTGGGCGACGCCGTCACAAGATGTGCAAATACCCTCCCGCCAGTCCTGCCAGGCAAAAAAACGCCGCCATGTCAGACAGGCTGAAATTGCAGGCTACTGGAGGAAGGCGTCGATCTCGGCAAGACGGGCCTCGGCCTGGCGGCGGCCCTGCAGGTAGAGGTCGAGCAGCGGACCGCCGGCTGTTTCCATGACGCCGACCTCGACGGGCTTCTCGGGCGCGATGACGAGGCAGCGACCTTCCTGCTCGAGCTCCCAGAGCTGCTCGCGGCAGGCGTTGTAGCGCGGGCCGCGCGAGCGCAGGGCCTCGATGTAGTACGGGAACTCGTCGTAACGGTGCGAGCGCAGGGCCAAAGCCTCGCTCGAGGACCCCTTCACGTAGCCGCGGTCCTGCGTGAGCACGACGATCGCTCGGTTTGCCGGCACGTAGTCGTCTATGTGGCGGGCGCCGGGCAGGCCCATGGCGCAGGCGAAGGGGATCGAGTCGGTGGTGCCGCCGTCGAGGTAGCGCTGCCCGTCGATCAAAAGCGTGCGCGAGACCCCCGGCAGCGAGGCCGACGCGCGCACCTTGACCGCGTCCTCGGGAAGCTTGCGGATGCGCAGGTAATCCGAGGTACCGAAGGTCACGTTGGAAACCACCGCGAACATCGGCATCGGGTTTTCCTCGAACGCATCGTTGTCGCAGGGGTCGAGCTCCTCCTGAACGGTCTCGTAGACGAATTCGCCGCCGGCGAGGTCCCCCGTCTTTGCGAACGAGAGGTAGCTCATGAAGCGTTTGTCGTCGCGATACGCGAGCATGATGCGCATGGTGCGGCCGATCTGGCCGCTCTTGAAGCTCACCGCGTTCATCGCGCCCGCCGAGACGCCCCACACGCTCGAGAAACCCGTGAGCCCGCGCTCCATGAGCACGTCGAGCACGCCGGATGTGAACATGCCGCGAAAGCCGCCGCCCTCGAGGACGAGCGCGGGGGTGTCCGTCGTCTGGCTGTAGGACTGAGTTTTCTGGGTCATGGTCGGCTCCCATCGGCGCACTTCTTTGTAGCGGCGCTTCCTTGCGCGCAACACACTCTCTATACCCCAAAACAAGCGAGGGCCCGCTTCCCTATTCGGAAAGCGGGCCCTCGCGGTTCGCCTATGGTGGAGGTGCGGAGAATCGAACTCCGGTCCAAAGCAAGCCCCTGATAGGTGTCTCCAGGCTCAGTTGGCGGTTAAGTCTTGGCCGCCGCGCACCCGTCAACCCGCGCTTGGCGACCCAGTTGGTTCAGTCTTTTTGCTTGGCATACCAGCCACGTCCAAGCAAGCATCTCCCTAAAATGACGTCGCCGCAGGAACGGGAGCAATCCCCGCATTGACGCGCCGCTATTTAATTAAGCAGCGAGAGCCAGAGGCTCGTAAGAATAAGTGTCGTCAATTCAATTTGACGGTTCCCCTGTTTAACGTGGCGAGGAGACCACGGCCTGCTGCCCATCTCAGGCCCACCCTGTCGAAACCAGTCACCCCCACGGTGGGAATGGGGACGATGCCACCATGATGCGAATGTCAAGATTCGGCCGCTCGCGCGGCGCTTTTGGAATTGTACCCAAAGCCCGCGCGCTTGAACAGGGGACGTAGCACCGTTCACGTTTTGGGCTCGTGGACGTGAACAGGGGTACGTCCCCTGTTCACGCTGTTGATAAGACGCGCCCCGGGCCCGCAAGGTTCGCGGCGCCGGGGCGCAAGACTCGAGCGCGTGAGTACTGGGAGGTTTTACTCGTTGTCGCCCGCGGTCATCTGGGTAGCGGAGAGCTGACCCTCGGAAGCGGCGGCGGCGTCAGGCCACACCCAGCTGGTGAAGTCGGGGTGATCGTAGCCCTCGTCGCAAGCGAACTTGAAGGCGTCGAGGCGGAACTGCTCCCACTCGTCGATCTGGCCGGCGAACTTCTGGGCGTCGACGAGGCGCAGCGCGTCGGCGGCAAGGGCCCAGCGGTCCATGTTGTTGAGGCGCAGCATGTCGAACGGCGTGGTCGTGGAGCCCTTCTCCTCGTAGCCGTGGACGCGGAAGTTGTCGTGGTTCGGACGGTCCCAAATCAGGCGACGGATGGTGCCCGCGTAGGCGTGGAAGGCAAAGAGGACCGGCTTGTTGTGGCCGAAGAACTCCTCGAAGCGCTCGTCGGAGATGGCCTGGTCGTTCTCGCTCACGTTCTGGATCTTGAGCAGGTCGACAACGTTGACGAAGGTGGCCTTGACGCCGAGCTTCTTCAGCATGTCGAGGGCGGCGAGGGCCTCAAGGGTCGGGACGTCGCCGCAGGTGGCGATTACGAGGTCGGCGTCATCGATGGAGTCGGCAGAAGAAGCCCACTTCCACTCGGCCACGCCCTCGGCCAGCTCGGCCTTGGCCTCGTCGACAGTGATGAAGGTCGGGGCGGGCTGCTTGCCGCAGAAGATGGCGTTCACGCAGTTGGTCGAGGTGTAGCACTTCTCGGCGACGGCGAGGGCCATGTTGGCGTCGCAGGGGTAGTAGGCGTTGACGACGTGGGTGTCGTTGGCCTTGTTGAGCAGCAGGTCGACGAAGCCCGGGTCCTGGTGAGAGAAGCCGTTGTGGTCCTGACGCCAGACGTGGCTGGAGAGCAGGATGTTGAGGCCGGCGATCGGGGCGCGCCAAGGAATCTCGCGCACGGTGGCCTCAAGCCACTTGCAGTGCTGGTTGACCATGGAGTCGACGACGTGGACGAAGGACTCGTAGGAGCTCCACACGCCGGTGCGGCCGGTCAGGACATAGCCCTCGAGGAAGCCCTCGCACTGGTGCTCGGAGAGCTGCTCGACGACCTTGCCGGACGGATAGAGCAGGTCGTCGTTGTCGCCGTCGGAGTAGTAGCCGCCCTCCCACTGCTTGTTGGTGTACTTGTAGGCGTCCTGCAGACGGTTGGAAGCGGTCTCGTCCGGGCCGAAGATGCGGAAATTGTCGTTCTTAGCGAGGACGTCAGCGGTGTAGGCGCCGAAGACGCGGGCAGCCTCGGTGGCGCCCCAGCCGTGGCCCTTCTCGGCAACCGGCACCTCGTGGGCGTGGATGTCGGGGAGGTCGAGCTTCTGGAGGACCTTGCCGCCGTTGGCGTTGGGGTTGGCGCCGATGCGCAGGTCGCCCTTAGGCATGAACGCGGTGACCTCGGGACGGATCTGGCCCTCCGGGGTGAAGAGCTCCTCAGGCTTGTAAGAGCGCAGCCAGCTGCGGAGCACGCGGAAGTGCTCGTGGGTGTCCTTGGCGGAAGCCAGCGGCACCTGGTGGGCACGCCAAGAGCCCTCGGTCTTCTTGCCGTCGATGTGCTTGGGGCACGTCCAGCCCTTGGGGGTGCGGAAGATGATCATCGGGTAGACGGGACGGGTCTCGTCGCCCTCCTCGGCGCAGGCCTTGATGTCGCAGATCTCGTCGAAGACCTCCTCGAGGAGGTTGGCGAAGCGACGGTGGATGGAGGCGTGGGACTCGTTGTCGAAGCCGGCGACGAAGAAGTGCGGCTCATAGCCCATGCCCTCGAAGTACTCGGCGAGCTCGGTGTCGGAGATGCGGGCGAGGATCGTCGGGTTGGCGATCTTGTAGCCGTTGAGGTGCAGAATCGGCAGGACGATGCCGTCGGTCTTGGGGTTCACGAGCTTGTTGGACTGCCAGGAAGTGGCAAGCGGGCCGGTCTCGGACTCGCCGTCGCCCACCACGGCCACGGCCAGCAGGGAGGGGTTGTCCATGATGGCGCCGTAGGCGTGAGACAGGGTGTAGCCGAGCTCGCCGCCCTCATGGATGGAGCCGGGGGTCTCAGGGGCGAAGTGCGAAGGGATGCCGCCGGGGTAGGAGAACTGGCGGAAGAACTTCTGCAGACCGGCCTCGTCGTCGGTGATGTCGGGACGGACCTCACGGTAGGTGCCGTCGAGCAGGGACTGGGAGGTGCCGGCGGGGCCGCCGTGACCAGGGCCCATGAGGAAGACGGCGTTCTGCTGGTGGTCGGCGATGAGGCGGTTGACGTGACCAAAGAGGAAGTTCACGCCCGGGGTGGTGCCCCAGTGGCCGACGAGGCGGTGCTTGACGTCGGCGCGGCTGAAGTCGCGGGTCTCGCCAGTCTTCTCATCGACGAAGTCCTTCTTCATGAGCGGGTTGGAGCGAAGGTAGATCTGGCCGACGGAGAGGTAGTTGGAGGCGCGCCAATACTTCTCGACGCCCTCGAGCTCCTCCTCGGGAACGGCGTGGTCGAGCTTCTGCCACGGAGTACCGATAACGGGCTGTGCCATGCTTGATCCTCCTAGATCGTATTCCCCCGGAGCGGATTCCGGAGACTTGTGAACTGTTTCGAAGTATAGAAGGATAAAACGGTTTACTTTACGAGAATTTAAAGATAATTCGTTTTACTCTCGTAATTGCTTAGTACATAGAAAGAAGTGCCCGGGTTTCTTGCCCGTCTGGGTAAAAGCTCGGGCACGCGGCTGTGGAGCGAGGCGAGGGACTAGAGCCAGCGGACGGAGTCCTTGACGACGACCTTCGGGCGCAGGATCTTTGTGACGGAGGCGGAGCGCTCGCGCGATTCGGCGTCCTCCTCCAGGCGCGCGAACATGAGCTCGAGCGCTGCGGCGGCGAGCTCGCGCGAGTTCTGCTCGATGGACGTAAGCGCCGGCTCGAAGAGCGTGTCGGCGGCGGAGTTGTCGTAGCTCACGACGGAGTAGTCGCGCGGTACGCGCAGGTCCTCGGCATAGAGCAGCTTGAGCAGGCCGAGCGCGATGTTGTCCGAGCTCGCGAAAACCGCGGTGGCGTCCGACTTGAGCACGCCCTTCGCGGACTCGAAGGCGTCGTCGATGTAGTAGGCGCTGTGGAGCTCGAGCTCGGGATCGGGCTCGATGCCGTGCTCGCGAAGGGCACGCTCGTAGCCCGCCATGCGCGCGCGGCCGGTGTTCGACTCTTTGTTGATGAGCGCGGCGATGCGCTCGTGTCCACGTCCGAGCAAATAAGAAGTGGCGAGGTAGCCGCCCTGCTCGTTGTTGAAGCCCACGCGGTCGCAGTCGAGCCCCTCGATAAAGCGGTCGACCATCACGTAGGGCACGGGCAGCTGCTCGAGGATCGACTTGAGCCCAGCCGAATAACGCAGCTCGTCGGCGACGACGATAAAGAGACCGTCGACGCCGCGGTTGACGAGCAGGCGCACGAGGTCTGCGTCGTTGTGGGAGCTGTCGTCGGAGTTGGTGATGAGCAGCAGGTATTCCCTCTTGCGGCAGGCGACCTCGAGGGCGCGGGCAAGCGACGAGAAGAAGCGCGACTCGATGTTGGGGACGATGAGGCCGAGCGTCTGGGAGTGCTGCGTGACGAGGCTGCGCGCTATCTGGTTGGGGATGTAGCGCTTCTTGCGCGCAACCTCCTTGATGCGGGCGCGGCTCTCGGCGCTGATCTTGCACGGCCGGTCGTTGAGCACGAGCGAGACGGCGGTGGGCGAAAGGCCCACCTCGCGCGCTATGTCCTTGAGCGTGACCTTGGCCATGCCAATCCTTTCGAAGGGTGGGACAAAAGGGACGGGGGATTTTGTCCCAACTAGAAGGCGTAGACGGTGCGGGAACGGTAGGGGCGATCGGGGCCAAAAACGGGCTGCGGGAAATTCGGGTGATGGATCGCATCCGCAAAGAAGTTGGTCTCGAGCGCCACGGCGTCGTGGTCATGGTACTCGACGCCTCCCTTGCCGCAAACGCCACCCACGTAGTTGCCGGTGTACACCTGCATGCCGGGCAGGTCGGTGAACACATCGAGCCTGATTCCGGAGACATCCCCCTCAAGGGTGGCAGCGTGACGCAGCCCGCCGACGAAGCCGCCCTCGCCCTCCCCCGCCTCGGGCAGGACGAAGTTGTGGTCGACGCCGCGCGCGTTAACGATGGAGTGGTCGGTGCTCGCCACGACGTCTCCGAGCTTCTTGCCATCGCGAAGGTCGAGTGGGGTGCCGTCGACGGGCAGGACGCGGCCGGTGGAAACGAGCGCGTCGTCGGTCTCGGTGTAGGCGCCCGCGTCCACGACAAGGCGATGGCCGAGGACGGTCGCGCCGCAGCCGTTCAGGTTCCAGTAGCTGTGGTTTGTCATGTTAACGAGCGTCGTCGCGTCGGGCGTGCCGTCATAGGTGATGACCAGCTCGTTATTGGCCGTGAGCTCATAGGTAAGGTGCATCTGGACCGCGCCGGGGAAACCCTGATCGCCATCGGGAGAGTCGAGGACAAGCTCCACCAGGCCGCCGTCGGCTTCCTGCTCCGCGCGCGCGACTGACCAGAAGCGCTTGCACCAGAAATCGCGCCCGCTGTGGTTGCAATTCTTGCCCTCGTTAGCGGTGAGCTCGTAGGTTTTGCCCGCGAGCTGGAAAGAAGCGCCGCCGATACGGTTGACCACACGACCGACCGGAGCGCCGAGCCACGCGTCGTCGGCCGCATAGCCTGCGGCGTCGTCGTAGCCGAGCACCACGTCGATGACCTCGCCGGCAGCAGACGGCACCTTCACGGACACTACGCGCGCACCAAAGTCCGCAACAGCGACCTGCATGCCCGCGGCATTGCGAAGCTCATAGAGAAAAGCCGGCCTCCCGCCGACGTTTCCGAAGGAAACAGGCTCAACCTGCATTGTTGCCCCTCTCGACCATTTGCAGCTGACTCGGCATCAAAGAAGGGACGGGGAATCGCGCCCCGCGCTTGCGTTTGGGACAAAATCCCCCGTCCCTTTTGTCCCAACTAGTGGGCGGCGGACTGGCCGTAGTAGGCGTTCGGGCCGTGCTTGCGCAGGTAGTGCTTGTCCTGCAGGTACTGGGGCGCCGGGCCGCAGTGCGGGGAGAGGATCTCGGTGTCGCGCGCCATCTTGCAGCACTCGTCGAGGACGACGGCGTGGTAGACGGCCTGCGCGGCATCCTTGCCCCAGGTGAAGGGGCCGTGGTTGCGCACGAGGACGGCGGGCACGGCGACGGGGTCGATGCCGCGCTCCTCAAAGCCGGCGACGATGACCTTGCCGGTGTTGAGCTCGTAGGCCTCCTCGATCTCCTCCTCGGTCAGGCCGCGCATGCAGGGCACGGGGCCGTAGAAGTAGTCGGCGTGCGTGGTGCCGTAGGCGGGAAGGTCGCGGCCGGCCTGGGCCCAGGCGACGGCGGCGGCGGAGTGCGTGTGAACGCATCCGCGGATGCCCTTATCGGCCCAGTTCTTGTAGATCCACGCATGCGTGAGGGTGTCGGAGGAGGGGTTCATCTCGCCCTCGACGCGCTTACCCTCCAGGTCGCAGACAACCATGTTCTCGGGCGAGAGCTTGTCGTAGTCGACGCCGGACGGCTTGATAACAAAAAGCCCCGTCTCGGGGTCGAACTCGGAGGCGTTGCCCCAGGTAAAGACGACCAGCCCGTGCTTGGGCAGGTCCATGTTCGCCTCGTAGACCTTCTCACGCAGTTCCTTGAGCATCATATCGATGCGCTCCTTTCGCAATTTGCGTTCTCGACGCCGCCGGTTGCCCTGAGCCCATTTGCCATGCCGGGCAACCGGGGGCGCCGCTCGCGATTGATTCTGAGGATTCTAGGCCAGCTGGGCCTCGGCAGCCTTCTCGGCCTCGTTAACCTTCTTAAAGGCGTCGAGGAAGGCGTGGTAGCCCTCGACATCGGCCTCGTCGGGCTCGACCGTGGTGCCCTCCATGCCGGCGAAGACCTTGTTGTCGAGGAAGTCGGCGAGCGACTCGCCCTCCTCCTTGGTCGCCATGTAGGACGCGGCGACGGCCTGACCCCAGGCGCCGCCCTCGCCGGCAGTGGCCATGACGGTCACGGGAGCCTCGAGCGCGGCGGCCAGCAGGCTCTGGGCCACCTTCGGGGTCTTGAAGATGCCGCCGTGGCCGTAGAGCTTGTCGATCTTGACGTCCTCGGCGCGCAGGGCCTCGTTGCCTGCGGCCAGGGCGCCGAATGCCGCCATGATGTTCATGCGCATGAAGTTTGCGATGGAGAAGTTTGCGTTCTGCTTGCGCACGACCATCGGGAAGCCGGTCTGGACGCCCATGACGGTCTCGCCCGAGATGAACGGGATAGACACGAGACCGCCGGCGTCCTTATCGCCGGTGAGGGCGGCGTTGAAGAGCTTGGTGTAGATGTCGCCCTTGTTCACGGGCACGCCCATGGTGTCGGCGAAGTCGGCAAGCAGGTTCACCCAGTCGTTGATGTCAGAGGTGCAGTTGTTGCAGTGCACCATGGCAACGGGATCGCCAACCGGGGTGGTCACGAGGTCGATCTCCTCGGCGGTGGCATCCTTCAGGGCGTGCTCGAGCACGATCATCGAGAAGACCGAGGTGCCGGCGCTGACGTTGCCGGTACGCTGGGCGATGGAGTTCGTCGCGATCATGCCGGTGCCGGCGTCGCCCTCAGGCGGGCATAGCGGGCAGCCCGCCTCGAGGTCGCCCGAGGGGTCGAGCAGGCGCGCGCCCTCCTCGGTAAGGTGACCGGCCACTTCGCCCGCCACGAGCACGCGGGGAAGCAGGTCCTCAACCTTCCACTCGACGCCCTTGCTCGCCACGAGCTCGTCGAACTGGGCGATCTTAGCGGCGTCGTAGTCGTGGGCCACGGAGTCGATGGGGAACATGCCGGAGGCGTCGCCGATGGAAAGGACCTTCTCGCCGGTCAGGCGCCAGTGCACGAAGCCAGACAGGGTGGTGAAGAAGTCGATGTTGGGGACGTGCTCCTCGCCGTTAAGGACAGCCTGGTAGATGTGGCTCACGCTCCAGCGCTCGGGCGTGTGGAACGCAAAGAGGCGCGAGAGCTCGTGGGCGGCCTCGGTCGTGGTGGTGTTGCGCCAGGTGCGGAACGGCACGAGGAGCTTGCCGTCGGCGTCGAAGGGCAGGTAGCCGTGCATCATGGCCGAGATGCCGAGGGCACCGACCTTCCTCAGGGTGACGCCGTACTTGGCCTCGACGTCGGCCTTGAGGGAGGCGTAGCAGGTCTTCAGCCCCTCGAAGATCTCGTCCTCGCTGTAGGTCCAGTAGCCGTCGACAAGCGAGTTCTCCCAGTCGAAGGTGCCGATGGCGATGGGCTCATTGTCGGCGTCATCGAGGACGGCCTTGACGCGCGTCGAGCCGTACTCGATGCCCAGGGAGGTGCGACCGGCCTCGATATCGGCGACGATCTGCTCTTTGGTCTTGCTCATTGGTTGACTCCTTTATAAAGAAGGAAGAAGTGCTCGGAAAGAAGGGCGCGCCGCGCGGGCTTCTTTGCCCGAGCGAGCACCCAAAACAAAGGCGGCCGCGCCTCTCGGGCGAGAGACGCGGCCGGAATAACTCACGTGCGGGACGACCGCGCAGCTGGGTTATGCGACGTTTACTTGTAGTAAACCTCGCCGAGCTTGAGATCGCGCTTGAAGTCGCGGAGGTTGGTGTTCGCGTCGATGACGACGGACTCGATGCCCATGGCGTCGGCCCAGTCGATCATCTGGTCGGCGGTAAGGTCGTAGGAGACAGCGGTGTGGTGCGCGCCGCCGGCGTAGATCCAAGCCTCGGTGCCGACCTTGAGGTTCGGGCGCGGGGTCCAGAACATGGTGCCGGTCGGGAGCTTCGGCATGGGCTTCTCGACCTTCTTGCAGTCGACGTCCTGGATGATCAGGCGGAAGCGGTTGCCAAGGTCGATGAGGGAGGTCGCGATGGCGGGGCCGGTCTTTGCGGTGAAGATCAGGCGCGCCGGGTCCTCACGGTCGCCCATGGAAAGCGGGGTGGCGCGAATCTTGATCTCGCCGTCGGCCATCGAGGGATCGACCTCGGACATGTGGGACTCGAGGATGCCGTCCTTGCCCGGGACGAGGTTGTAGGTGTAGTCCTCCATGAGCGCGGAGCCCTTGGCGTTCGGGTCGTTGGCGGTCATGACCTTCATGAGGCGCACCATGCCCGGGGTCTTCCAGTCGCCCTCGGGGCCGAAGCCGAAGCCCTTCTGCATGAGGCGCTGGATGGAGAGGGACGGGAGCTGCTTCAGGGCGCCGAGGTCGCCGAAGTGGTCGGAGAAGGCGTTGTAGTTGTGCTCCACGAGGAAGCGCTCAATGCCGATCTCCTGGGCAGCCTGGACCTCGACGTGACGACGGAACTCCTCCGGGTCGCGGCCGTCGAGCACGAGGCCGTAGGTCTCGTAGTACTCGTCGGTGAGCTCCTTGACCTCAGCTGCGGTCACGGACTCGACGTAGGGGGTGAGGTCATTGATCGGCCACGCGTCGACGGTCCAGCCGAGCTTGACCTGGGCCTCGATCTTGTCGCCATCGGTGACGGCGACGTTGCGCATGGTGTCGGCGAAGCGGGCGATGCGGATGTTGCGGGACTCGTTAATGCCCACGGCGACGCGCTGCCACTGGCCGAGCTCGGTGAGGGCGACGGGATCCTTCCAGTAACCAAAGACGACCTTGTGGTTCCAGCGCATGCGGGCAAAGATGTGCCCGAGCTCGCGCTCACCGTGGGCGGCCTGGTTCTCGTTCATGAAGTCCATGTCGATGGTGTCGTACGGGATCTCCTCGTTGTACTGCGTCGCGAACTGGCACAGCGGCTTGCGGAGGTCCTGCAGGCCCAGAATGTAGTTCTTAGAGGGGCTGAAAGTGTGAGCCCAGGTGATGATACCGGCACAGTCGGGGTCGTTGTTGGCCTCGTTGAAGACCTGCTGGATCATCGAAGCGGTGAGGAGGTTGGGCTTGAGCTCGACCTCGAACGGGATCTCTTTAGAGGCGTTGAGGTAGTTGACGACCTCCTCGGCGTGCTCGTGCACGTGCTGGAGGCACTCGTCGCCGTACAGGTCCTGGGTGCAGGGGCAGAAATAGAACTTGTACTTCTTGATCTCGAGCATGTTCGTTCCTTTCGGACGCATATGCGGTGCATGTTTTTGGGCGGCAGGGCCGCCAAAAGGGAACCTCCCGGATGGCCCCGCCCCCAAGGGAAGAGGTGGGCAAGGGGCGGGGCCAAAGGGAGGGTGGAGCTGAAAGCTACTTGATGACCTGGTTCGAGCTGCGGTCGGAGAAGAGAGCGACCATGCAGACGAAGATGATGCCGAGGGCCAGCTGCTGCATCTCGGTGGTCAGGCCGAGCATGACGAGGCCCTTCTGGAGCACGAGGTAGGACGCGACACCGATGACGACGTTGGAGAAGCGGGCGCGGGCGCCGCCGTTGATCGGCATGCCGCCGAGGACCATAGCGATGAGGAGCTGAGTCTCGAGCATGTTGCCGGAGGTGGCGGTTACGGAGCCGATCTTGACGGCGTTGATGAACGCCGCGAAGCCGGTGATGCAGCCGGCGGCCACGTAGACCAAGATCTTGGTCTTCTGGACCTTGATGCCGGCGAAGCGAGCACCCTTCTCGTTGGCGCCGATGGCCTTGAGGTTGTGGCCGAGGCAGGTGAAGCGGGTGATCACGAAGGTGATAACGAGAACCGCGATGGTGATGCCCATGAGCAGGGGCATGTTGTTGAAGCCGGTGATGTAGCCGGCGGCCTGGATGGGCTTCTCGGTGGTGAGGAAGGCGCAGACGCCGCGGAGCAGGAACATCATGCACATCGTGACCACGAAGGACTGAATCTGGCCCTTAACGTGGAAGAGCGCGTTGATAAGGCCGATCACGGCGCCCGTCGCGATGCCGCCAAGGATGGCGAGCACCAGGTTGTACTGGGAAAGGGCGCAGACCACGGCGCAGGAGACGCCGAGCATGGAGCCCTGCGAGAAGTCCAGGCACCCCATCGCCATGATCATCCAGACGCCGCACGCCGCGATCATGAGCATGTAGCCGCCGGAGAGGATCAAGGTGATGTTCTTCGGGGTGAGGATCGAGCCGCCGGTCGCGATGGCGAAGAACGCCAGGATCACCACGAAACCGATGAGCGGGAGGAAGTCCTTAACGGACGAGAGGTCGAAGCTCTTCTTGGCCTCGGCAGCGCCCTTCTTGGGATCGAGCGCCGCATCGTTGGTAGTTGCCATCTGATTCGCCTCCTAGACCATCTTGGAGATGAGGTCTTTGTCGGACAGCTCGGGGCTGCGCTCGAGCTCGCCGTTGATTTTTCCGTCTTTCATGATGTAGATGCGGTCGCACATGCCGATCAGCTCCATGATCTCCTCGGAGATGATCATGATGGCCTTGCCCTCGGCGCGCATGTCCTCGAGCAGGTTGTAGATGGCGGCCTTGACCTTGATGTCGATGCCGCGGGTCGGCGAGTCGAGAATCAAGATGTCGGATTTCTTGCCAAGCCAGCGGGCAAGGACGACCTTCTGCTTGTTGCCGCCGGACAGCGCCGAGACGTGCTGCTTGACGTTGACCATCTTGGTTTGCATCTGCTTGGCGTAGAGGTCGGCGAAGTCGTGGAGCTTCTTGTCCGACAGGAAGGTGCCCATGTCGCGCATCGAGGGGATGGTGATGTTGTCCTCGATGCTGTCCTGGATCAGGAGCGACTCGTTGTCGCGGTCCTTGGACGTGTAGGCGACGGAGTGGTTGATGGCGGTGTTGATATCGTTGACGTGGGTGCCGTCGGCGAGCACGACCTCGCCGGTGCGGTCGTAGGACGCGCCGAAGATGGCCTTGCCGACCTCGTGCATGCCGCACTCGGAAAGGCCGCCGATGCCCAGGATCTCGCCGTAGTGCAGGTCGAACGAGAGGTCGGAGATCTGTCCCGGGACGCTCACGTTCTGGACGGAGACGGCGACCTCGCCGGCCTTCTGGGTCTTGTAGTCCGGGTAGTCCTGGCGGTAGTAGTGGCCGCCGAGCTCACGGCCGACCATGAGGACCTTGAGCTTGTCCTCGTCGACCTCGGACTTCTCGACGGTGGTGATGTAATCGCCGTCGCGCAGGATGGAGACACGGTCGCTCATCTCGAGGACCTCGGCCATGTCGTGCGAGATGAAGATCACGCAGTGACCCTTGGCGCGGACGTCGCGCATAACCTCGAAGAGCTTCTTGCGGCCGCCCTCGCCGAGCGCCGTGGTGGTCTCGTCGACGACGAGGATCTTCGGGTCGAACCAGGTGGACTTGACGATCTCGACGAGCTTGCGGTCCTCGAAGTCGTAGTTGTCGATGGGCTGGGTCGCCTTGATGTAGCCGAGGCCGTAGGAGTCAAGAAGCTCCTGAGCCTTCTTGTTCATGGCGCCGGTGTTCTTGAGGCCGTTCTTGATAAACTGGTCCTCGTCGCCCAAGAACATGTTCTCGGCGACCGTGAGGCCGGACAGGGTGCCGATCTCCTGGACGACGATGGCGATGCCGTGGTGGTTCGCGTCGACCTGGTTCTTGGGCGCGACCTGCTCGCCGTCGAGGGTGAAGGTGCCGGAGCCGATGGGCAGGATGCCCGTCAGCATGTTGGTGAAGGTGGACTTGCCGGAGCCGTTCTCGCCGATAAGGGCGTGGATCTCACCCTCGTAGAAGTCGAGGGACACCTCCTTGACGGCGTGGGTCGGGCCGAACTTCTTGTCGATCTTCTCCGCGTGGAGCAGCAGTTTCTGTTCACTCATGGTGTGTATCCCTCCTTTACTTTACGACAGCGCCCTTGACGCGCTTGGTGGTGACAAAGACGATGCCGAGCAGGGTGGCGCCGGTGACGATGTTGTTGACCGTGACGGGCATGCCGAGCGCGACGAAGCCGGCGAACATCATGGCGATGATGAACTCGCCGATGACGATGGACGCGACGGGGTGGCCGTACTTCTTGAAGGCCAGGCCAAAGAAGGTGCCCATGAGCGGCTTGAAGTTGAGCGACTGGGAGAGCATGCCGGTCATCGGGGTCTGGGCGGTGCCGTAGCCGATGTAGAGGACGGCCATGATGCCAACGAACATGGAGCAGAGCACGAAGGCGAGGAACTTGTACTTGTCGACGTCGACGCCCATGTTCTTTGCAACGGCCTCGTTAGCGCCGATGGCGTTGACGTAGGTGCCGAGCTTGGTGTACTTGAGGATGAACGAGCAGAGCGCGAACGCGAGGAGTGCCAGGATGAGGTTCCAGGGGTACGCGCCGAACATCTTGTATTGATCGGCGAGGCGGGTGCCGGCCCACGCGGAGGCGAAGACCGAGAAGGCCTCGTAGATCAGAGACAGGCCAACCGTGACGATCAGCGAGGGAATACGCAGCTTAATGTAGGCGAGGCCGTTGGCGGCGCCGAGGATCGCGCCGCAGAGGATCGGGGCCACGATAAGGCCCACGACGCCGAGCATCTGCGAGAAGCCGATGGACAGCAGGCACGCCAGAACAAGAATAGAGCCGATGGAGAAGTCCCACAGACCCATGACGACGATGAAGTAGAGGCCGCAGCCGCCTACCGCGTAGATCAGACCGGTCTGCAGATAGGTCAGCATCTGATCGGGCGAACCGAAGGTGCCCGGGCACAGAAGCTTGAAAACGACCCATACCGCGACCGTGATGATAAGGAGCAGGCCAACGCCATACCACTGGCTCTGCTTAGCCTTCTTTAGGAGTTCCATTCACGATCCTTCCCTTTATTTCCCACACACGTGCTTTGACTTACAAACAGTTAAGGGCGGGCCCTAGGGACAGGGCCCGCCCCCAGCTAACTGAGTGATGCGACCGCAATCGCCTTGCGACTAGGCGTGGCGGCTCTTGACGTCCTCGATGGACAGGGACTCGGCGGCGGTGCACAGGGCGTCGAAGTCCTTGGTGGCGAGGTCCTTCATCTCGTCGTCGGTGTAAGGAGCGTCGTCGACGAAGTACTTCTCGTAGTCCTCGTACTCCTTGACGGAGGAAACGAAGACGTAGGGGAACTTGATCTCCTTGCCGAAGTCGCCAGACTTGGGCATGAAGGTCTCGGAGCCCTTGCAGGCGGCGTAGACCATCAGGAAGGAGTAGAGCGGGTCGCAGAAGTGGCCGCCGGACTCGCAGTACATGCCACCGGTGGCGAGCTGGTCCTTAAGGTCGTCCAGGAAGTCGGTGGAGGCGACGCGGATCTTGCCGGTGAGGTTCATGTTCTTGAGCTGGCCCACGGAACCGACCAGCGGGTCGCCGCCGCCGCCGGCGACGATCAGGGCGTCCATGGTGTTGTCGGTGTTGTAGAACTGCTGGGTGACGTTAGCGCCCTCAGAGGAGGAGGTGTTGGCGTAGACCGGGTCGGAGAGGGTGGCGGGGTCGCTGGGGTTGGCGGCGTTCCACTTATCGACGCCGGACTTATAGCCCTTCCAGCGCTCCTGGAAGGTGGCGTCGCCGACGGTCCAGCCCTCGAGCTTGATGTTGCGAGCGCCCTTCTGGATACCCTCGAAGGCGTCGGCGTTGTCGGCGGTCAGGAGCTCGATGAGCTTCTCGCCGTTGCCGACCTCGTCCTCGTGGACGGCGCCGACGTAGTACTGGGAGTTCTCGGCGAGCGAGTAGACGTCGGGCGAGTTCTCCTTAGAGATCATGCGGTAGAACTGAGCCAGGTAGACCTGGTTGTCGTTGCAGGTGTTGATGGCGGCGGTCATCTCGGAGTCGGCGGAGTTGCAGACGACGATGCCGTTGCAGCCGGCGGCGCAGAGGGTCTCGATGGAGGCAGTGACCTGCTCGGAGACGTGGCCCTGATCGACCGTGGTGATCTCGACACCCAGGATGTCGGCGGCCTTCTTGATGATGTCAACGGAGAGCTTGCCGAGCGCGTCGGTAGAGGACCAGATCGAGACGCCGATCTTGATCTTGTCGCCGTCGGCGCCGTCGCCGTCGCCGTTGCCGGAGCAGCCGGCGAGGCTGGCAAGGCCGGCGATGCCGCCGGTAAGACCGGCGTACTTGAGGAAGTTCCTCCTCGAAATGTTGCCCATAGTGTTTCCTTCCCTTCGTCTTGCTTCCCTCACTTGCGCCTTGTGCGCAAGTTCACTGAAAACAATGAGTAAACAACGGAAGAACGTTGCTTACTACATTCAACGATAATAGCGCGGTCGCTTTGACCTCGCATCTCAAGTGGGGGTGACATTGACGTTGCGGATGTGCCGTTCCTTCAAGCAACCCCGGTTGCCGATCGAAGGCCCTGATCGGCGAAAACCGCCTGTTTTCCTGCGAAAACACTCTGAAGTGGCGGGTCTTTCTCATGTGCTGTCCTTGTGTCTGACTCATTTTTAAACCCTTACTAAACGCTTGCCGAGACATACCCCCGTGAACGGTACGGAAACGGTGGCGAGCGGCCTGTTTAGGTGATTGTTTACGGTATATGTGCTGTTTATTGAGCGTTTTGTTTAGATATGTTTAGTTCAACCCTGGGACAAAAGGGACGGGGGATTTTGTCCCAGGGTTGTTACGGCGTGGCGTGTGAACGACGGCTCACCGTATACTTACTAGTTACGTCAATGAACGAGCCGTAAAGGGGCATGCAAGTGGACATCACTCCTCAGGAAGTGGCCGAGACCCTCTCGATGGTCTCCGAGCAGAACCTCGACCTCCGCACCATCACCATGGGCATCAGCCTGGCGGGCTGCGCCGACGAGGACATGGGCCGCATGTGCGACAAGGTCTACGACAGAATCACGACCACGGCAGAGAACCTCGTCCAGACCGCAGACGACCTGCAGAACGAGTACGGCATTCCCATCGCGAACAAGCGCGTCTCGGTGACCCCCATCGCCCAGATCGCCGCCGGCTGCAAGGACGAGGACCTCTCGCCCATCGCCCACGCCATGGACCGCGCCGCCGAGACCTTGGGCATCGACTTCATGGGCGGCTTCTCCGCCCTCGTCCAGAAGGGCATCGGCGCCACCGACCGCAAGCTCATCAACTCCGTGCCCGAGGCACTGGCCACGACCGAGCGCGTCTGCTCTTCGCTCAACATCGCCTCTACGCGCGCGGGCATCAACATGGACGCCGTCCTTCTTTCCGCGCAGACCATCCTGGAGTGCGCGCGCCGCACCGTCGACGTCGACTGCTACGGCGCCGCCAAGTTCGTCGTCTTTGCGAACATGGTCGAGGACTCCCCCTTCATGGCCGGCGCCGTCCACGGCTCCGGCGAGGCCGACGCCGTGATCAACGTCGGCGTCTCGGGCCCCGGCGTCATGGCCGCCGCCCTCTCTGAGCTGCCCGACGACGCGAACCTCATGCAGGTCGCCGAGAAGATCAAGCAGACCGCCTTCAAGATCACCCGCGCCGGCGAGCTCATGAGCCGCGAGGCCAGCCGCCGCCTCGGCGTCGAGAAGGGCATCGTGGACCTCAGCCTCGCCCCGACCCCCGCGGTAGGCGACTCCGTGGCGAAGATTCTCGAGATCATCGGCGTCGGCCAGTGCGGCGGCCCCGGAACCACCGCGGCCCTCGCCCTTCTGAACGACTGCGTCAAGAAGGGCGGCGTCATGGCGTCGTCCTCCGTCGGCGGCCTCTCGGGCGCCTTCATCCCCGTGTCCGAGGACGCCGGCATGATCCAGGCGGCCGTGGACGGCGCGCTGTCCATCGAAAAGCTCGAGGCCATGACCTGCGTGTGCTCCGTTGGCCTCGACATGATCGCCATCCCGGGCGACACCTCGGTCGAGGCCATCGCCGGCATCATCGCCGACGAGATGGCCATCGGCGTGATCAACACCAAGACCACCGCCGTCCGACTGATACCTGCCATCGGCAAGTCCGAGGGCGACATGCTCGAGTTCGGCGGCCTCTTTGGCTCCGCGCCGATCATGCCCGTGAACCCCCACGCCGGCACCGTCCTGGCCCACCGCGGCGGCCGCTTCCCGGCCCCGCTCAACTCGCTGAAGAACTAGCGGGCGGCCGCAGGCGCGCTTCTTTCCAAACGGCATAGCACGAGACGGATTGGGCTACTTCCACGGAAGTAGCCCAATCGCGGGTTCATTCGGTTACGGAGCCCACACGGGCAAGAAGGGCGGCCAGCCCGCGCTTCCCTACCCCAGGAAGCGGACCTCGGGCTCGAGGCGAACGCTGAACTGGCGCTCGACCTCGTCCTGCACGTGCTCGATCACGGCGTGGACGTCGGCCGCGGTGGCGCCGCCCACGTTGACGACGAAGCCGGCGTGCTTCTTGCTCACAGCAGCGCCGCCGGACTGATAACCCTTGAGGCCGGCGTCGGTGATGAGTTTGCCGGCGAAGTGGCCCTCGGGGCGCTTGAAGGTGGAGCCGGCGCTCGGCAGCTCGAGCGGCTGCTTCTCCTCGCGCTGGTGGGTGAGGTCGTCCATGGTCGCGCGGATCTTCTCGGGGTCGCCGGGGTTGAGGCCGAAGGTGGCCGAAAGAACGACCCAGCCCTCGTCGGCGATGCGGCTCTTGCGGTAGCCGAGGTTGAGCTCGCCTGCCGGCACGTCCACGACCGAGCCGTCGGGAAGAAGGACGCGGACCTCCTTGAGCGCGTCGGCCATGCAGCCGCCGTAGGCACCCGCGTTCATGAAGCACGCGCCGCCGACCGAGCCCGGGATGCCGCAGGCGAACTCAAGGCCGGAAAGCCCCAGCTCACAGGCCATCTCGGAGGCCTCGCGCAGACCGACGCCCGCTTGACAGCAGATCTCGTCGCCCTCGACGCTCACGCCCACGAGGCCGTCGGCCACGGCGACGATCACGCCGCGGTAGCCCTCATCGGAAACAAGAAGGTCCGAACCGCAGCCCAGAACAAAGTAATCGACGCCGGCGTCTTTGCACGCCGCAATGACGTCGCGCACCTCGTCGAAGTCCTCGGGGATGACGTAGAAGTCGGCAGGGCCACCGATCTCGAAGGTAGTGTGCTCGCTCATCGGCTCGTCTACCAGCAGGTTCTCTTCGCCGACGATGGCACGGAGCCTCCATTCGAGGGGACTGTCGCTCTCGGACATCTCTTCCTTTCGCTTGGACATCAGAAGTGGGCGCCAACGCGCGCAATGGCGCGAGTATAGCAGTACAGCAAGGTATTTTCGCGTTCATCGGCACTCCATTACAACTAAGTGATATAGTCGGCTGCGTCAGTTTCAGGGCGGGGTGAAATTCCCCACTGGCGGTAACGGGAGCGCAGGCGCACGGTCGCCGGTGCCAGTCCCGAAGTCCGCGACCCGCGAATACGCGGTTGACCTGGTGAGATTCCAGGACCAACGGTATAGTCCGGATGGAAGAAACGGAGGCCACACACATGGCTACTTCCACGCACGACGCGCACTCCACCACCGCCGGCTCCGGCTGGTCGACCCGCCGCATCGCGGTAACGGCGCTGTTCTGCGCGCTCTCGCTCATCACGAGCTTCATCGAGATCCCCATCTTCCCGCCAGCGCCGTGGCTCGAGTACGACCCGTCCTGCGTCGTCGCCCTCGTCGCGGGCCTCGCCTTCGGCCCGGCCACCGGCGCCATCGTGGTCGTGCTCTCGTGGCTCGTGCACCTCGTGTTCCAGTTCAGCCCATGGGGCGTCCTGATGGCCATCGCGGCCAACGCGTCGCTCGTCGTCCCCTGCTCGCTCATCGCCCGCAAGCTCGGCGGAAAGCGCGGCCTGGTCGCGGGCATGGCTGTGGGCGCCGCGATCTCGCTGGCCGTGTGCATCGTCATGAACCTCATCGTCACGCCGCTCTACACCGCCGTCACCGTCGACGCCGTCGTCGCGATGATCCTGCCCATCCTCGTTCCGTTCAACGTCCTCAAGCTGGCCCTCAACTGCGTCCTCACCGCGCTCGTGCAGGGACCCGTCTCGAAGGCGCTCGCAGGGTAAGGATGCGCATGAGCTCCGGCTTCGATAAAAACTTTGATCTACAGAGAGGCGCCGTCGTGCGCCTCTCGCGCGTTACGCTGCGCTACGGGGACGACTGCGCCCTCGACGACGTCACGTTCGAGGTACCCCGCGGCCAGCGCGTTTGCGTCCTGGGCGCCAACGGCAGCGGCAAGTCCACGCTCGCCTCGGTAATCTGCGGGCTTTTGGCCCCGGACGAAGGGGACGTCGAGCTCGTGGGAGAGCGCGTGTGCGAGGGCGGCGCGCCCGACCTTGTGGCCTACCGCCGCGCCCGCCGCGGCCTCGGCCTCGTGTTCCAGAATCCCGACGACCAGATCGTGACGAGCGTCGTGGCCGACGACGTCGCCTTCGGGCCCGAGAACCTCGGCCTTCCACGCGACGAGATCCGACGCCGCGTGGACCGCGAGCTCGCCCGCGTGGCGCTCACCGACTACGCGCGCGCCGACCCGTCGCGCATGAGCGGCGGACAGCGGCAGCGCGTGTGCATCGCCGGCGCGCTGGCCATGGAGCCGCAGGTGCTCGTGCTCGACGAGCCGTCCTCACTTCTGGACGTGCGCGGCCGCGAGGCAATCATGCGCGTGATGGGCCGTCTGGCCGCCGCGGGCGCCACGCTCGTCCACGTGACCCATTTCATGGACGAGGCGCTCGAGGCAGACCGCGTCATCGTCATGCGCGCCGGCCGCATCGTGCTCGACGGGGAGCCGTCCGAGGTGTTCTGCGGCGCGAACGCCGAGCTCATCGACGAGCTCGGGCTCGAGCTACCCTTCGACCTGCGTCTTTTGCGGGCAAGAAGGGCGCTGGCGGGCGGCGCCGGCGGCGGCCGCGCGCAGCAAGCGCTTCTTTCCAAGAACAGCGCCCCCAGCGAGCAGTTCTGCCGCGTGAGCGGCGTCAGCTACTCCTACACCCCGCGCCAGGCGGCGCTCGACGACGTCTCGTTCCAGGTCCTTGAGGGCGAGACCTGCGCCGTCGTGGGCCAGACCGGCTCCGGCAAGTCAACGCTGCTCCGCCTGCTCTGCGGCCTCGAGGCCCCCGACGCCGGCAGTGTGGAGGTCGCCGGCGCCACCACGGCGACCAAGCGCGGCCGCCGCGACGTCCGCCGCGCGGTCGGCTACGTCATGCAGCACCCCGAGCGGCAGCTCTTTGCCCAGACCGTGGAGTCAGACGTCGCCTTCGGCCCGCGCAACATGGGCCTTCCCGCCGACGAGGTCGCTCGCCGGGTCGACCATGCGCTCGGCCTGGTGGGCCTCGCCGCAAAGAAGGGCCTCTCGCCCTTCGAGCTCTCCGGCGGGCAGAAGCGCCTCGCCGCCATCGCGGGCGTGCTCGCCATGCAGCCCAAGCTGCTCGTCCTCGACGAGCCGACGGCCGGCCTCGACCCGCGCGGCCGCGCCGGCCTGCGCCGCCTGCTGGCAGAGCTGCGCGCACACGGCGTCACGATCGTGCAGGTGACGCACTCGATGGAGGACGCCGCGCGCGCAGACCGCGTGGTCGTGCTCGACGAGTCCCGCGTGATCGCCGACGGCGCGCCGGCCGAGGTCTTCTCGCCGGAAAACGCGGCGAGGCTCCACGCGTGCGGGCTCGGCATCCCCCGTCCGCTCGCCTACGCGCGCGCCCTTGAAAAGAAGGGCGCGCCCGCCCTTGGCGACCCCCTCACCATCGAGGAGCTCGCCGCCGCGCTCGGGCCGCTGGCGGACACGGGCGGCGCGAACGGCCCGCGCAAGGAGGTGAGCGCCTAGATGGCCTTCAAGCTCGAGGTCGGCCAGTACTTCGAGGCCGACTCCCCCATCCACGCGCTCGACGCGCGCGTCAAGTTCTGCTGCGCCTTCGTCGCCATGATCGCGCTGTTTTGCGCCGCCACCCCGGCGCAGCTCGCGGTAGGCGCCGCCTTCTCCATCGGCGTCGTGGCCGCGAGCCGCGTGCCCATCGGGCGCGTGGCGGCGTCGGTCAAGCCGCTCGTATTCTTTCTCGCGTTCCTCTCGCTATTCAACCTGATCTTTGTGCAAACGGGCAACGAGCTGCTGGTCGCGGGCCCCGTTCGCATAACCGACGGCGGCGTGTGGGCGGCGATCTTGTACACCGTGCGCTTCGGCCTAGCTCTCATGGTGGGATCGCTCATCCTGCTGACCACCACGCCGACCGAGCTCTCCGACGCCTTCGACGCCATGCTCGCCCCGCTCGCGTGCCTCGGCCTGCCCGCCCACGAAATCGCCATGGTGTTCAGCCTGATGCTGCGCTTCGTACCGACGCTGGCCGACGAGGCCTCGGCCATCCTCGACGCGCAGGCCATGCGCGGCGGCGGCTTCAACGAGGGCAGCCCCGTGCGACGCGTCCGCGCGATCGTCCCCGTGATCGTCGCGCTTCTTGCCAGCGGACTGCGGCACGCAGACGGGCTCTCGCGCGCGCTCGACGCCCGCTGCTACGAGGGCGGAGAAGGGCGCACTCACCTGCGCGAGCAGCGGCTTTGCGCTCACGACGTCGTAGCCGTCGCGGCAACGCTCGCCTTCACCGCGGCGATGGTCGCCCTCGGCTAGGCGTGAACAGGGGACGTAGCACCGTTCACGGGAAACGAAACCCCGCCTCCCTGCCCCATGGGGCCTGAAGGCGGGGTTGCCGCGTGTGACCGTGCCTCAGCGGCAAAAAGGCTTTCGGCTTGTGGGCACTGTGGTGGCCAAAGGCCCAAATACGGCAACGCAACCGCAACGCACTAACAACTAGAAACTAAGGACAACCGTAACGCAACAGCTGCAACCCCAGGGTTACCCCTGTTCAAAAAGAGACCCACAAGCCCGGAAAGACACGTTCGCGAAGGGGCTCGAGCGCAAGCGCCTAAAGCTCGACCTCGAACGTCTGGGTCTGGTTGACGAGGTCGATGTTCAGCTGCATGTCGGCAATGCACTGGAAGAGCTCAGCGTAGTCGGCGGCCGCTCGCTCGACGTCGTAGTTCGCGTACTCGTACTCGATGACGCCCTGGGTGTTGCCCCAGCCCTGGCCCACGCGCTTCTTTGCCTGTGCGGAACGGAGGCGGGCAAGGACAGCCAACTTGGCGTTCATCTGCGCGAGCGCCACAAGCGCCTCGTCGACGGTCATGCCCTCGCCCGGTACCTCGGCCGTCGCGTTGAAGGCGTGCTGGGCATGGCGGATGCGGCGGACCTTATCGTCGATCTGGTCAACGGCCGCGCGGGTCGCCGCGTAGTCGTACTCGGGCGGCTCCTCCGTCTCGCCCTGGGCGCGGACATACGTGGAGTTCTCGGCCTCGCGCGAAAGAAGAAGCTCCTTCTCATTCTCGAGGCTCTTGATGAACTTGGACGCGCTCGCGGAGGTAAACGTCTTTGTCTCCATGGGGTGCCCCCGTTCTGCTTCGGGTAGGTCGTTACTTTGAATTCTATTAGAAGGGCGTGAACAGGGGACGTAGCACCGTTCACGGGAAACGTGAACGGTGCTA
>ERZ506425.118-NODE-118-length-46696-cov-9.80901_pt1 | contig 46696 bp, 40 predicted proteins | sample MGYA00513667_ERZ506425 | MGnify/ENA metagenome assembly ERZ506425
TGGCGGCATAGCCGCGCGCTTTAATTAGTGCGTCCAAGATTTGGGGCGCAGTTCACGCGAGGAAGCAGATTTCGACCAAGACCCACATCGGTTCGATTCCGAGTACCGGCTGACTTGGCATGATCACTCTGCTCGGCGCATAACCGCCAAGCCCAAGGCAAAACAACGCAAAATAGAGAAGCTCATCGGCGATCAGCGGAAGCGCGGCCACAAGTCCTGTGTTGCGAAGCGGCATGGCCAAAAGCATCGCGAGTACGCTGAACAGGCCCATTGTCGCGGCGGAGATCAGCAGATACAGCCCTACATAGAGAATCGGCCAGGCATAGAACAGCTCTGAGAACGCCGATCGCGCGAACACGGCATACATCCCCGCGGCCGGATCGGGGGACAAGGTGGGAACGCACAGCGCGCTCAGCCAGAAGTTGACCGCCTGCGGCACGACCACAACAGCAGCGGCAGCAAGGAAACACGCAGCGGATTTAGCACACAGATACGATCTGACGTCGCATCTTTGCACGAGCACCCCAGCAAACCCACCGTGAAGATCTGACCCCAAGCTCCACGCATAGGGAAGACAACAAAACAGCGGTGCAAGCACGTAAAAAAGCTCAGAGAACACCGAACCGAGCGTCCCGCCCATCCAGGTCCCATAGAGCGAAGGAGGCGTCACCCCATACAAGCCCGAGCGCCACCGGGCCCATATTTCACCGAAGCCATACGCCAACGGCCCTGCAATCAGCTGCAGCAACGACGGCGCGAGCGCCACCGCCACGGCAAGGAAAAATCGGCGAGAACAAAACGCACGCCTGAGCTCATAAAGATAAATGCCCATATCGCCCCCCTAACCCAACGAAGGCAGCGCCCCCGAGGCCGGCCTGCCGAGCTCGACGGCTTTGCGCGTCGGCCAAAGCGTGCATACGATCTCATACTCATGGCTGGTCGGCGAGGCCCAAACGGCATCGCTGCACGTCTCGGGGGAAAGAAGAAACACAAGGTCGAACTTGCTTTTGCCCGGCGAATCGCCCATCTGATAATACAAAGAGGCGCTGAACTGCTGGTCGGGAGCCCATGAGCACGGTCCGGTCGTCAATCGCAGCACAGATACAAGCGATGCCAAGTCGGCATCTTCACTCTTTACCGTTACAAGAAGAGCCGGGCACGACCTTTCGGGAGTCGCCGACAGAGCCCAAGACTGAAGCTGCAGCACCTGCGCTTCGTCAAGAAAAGCAACGGATGTCACTGCGATATGTTGCTCCCCCTGCCCCGCGCCCCAGCTCATCTCAACCGGCACTTCTTGGCCCATGGAGAAGACGCGGTCACTATGGGGGTACATGCCGTTCAGAGCTTCAATACGAACATGAGACACGAACGCAAGCAACGCCAGCATCAATATGCTCACAAGAAGGCGCGCATGCCTGCCCCTCATTTTGGCTCCCCCTCGGAGTCCGACGGGCGCAGCCTTCCCTCCGCCATCAGAAACGTCTGATCAAACAGCCCTTCTATCTCGCCCGAATCATGGCACGCGACGACCACCAAAGCGCCTCGGGCCCGCGCATTTTGCAAGAGCCCAGCTACGAGGGCGACGCCTTCGGGATCGAGAGCGTTTACCGGCTCGTCCAGCAGAATCAGCCCTGGGCTCTCCATGAGCGCAGCAGCGATTCCCAGGCGCTGCCTCATGCCCAAAGAGCAAGCTCTTACAGGCCGTCCGTCACCCGGATCGAGGCCGACGGACGTCAGGGCTTCTTCAACCTCGTCCTCGCCGATTTTGTTGTTGATTCTTGCCAAGCTCATGAGATTCTCTTTGCAGGTATATCCCGGAAGAAACTCAGGGTTCTCAATGAGCACGCCGGCGTCCTGCGCAAACCTGCCGCGGGGCAGGGGCTCGCCGTCTATGAGCAATTGTCCCGACGTCGGCCGGATCAAGCCGCACATAGCCCTCAGCAACATGGTTTTGCCCGAGCCGTTCTTGCCCTTGAGACCGTAAATCCGCCCGTCCTCGAGCCTCGCGTTGATATGATCGAGCACCGGGGCCCGTGCAATTGTTTTGCAGTAATCGACCATCTCGACCATAGGCCACCGCCTCTGTTGAGCCTTTTTGCGCCCGGCGGCCTGCCCGGGCGAATTGGCTGCATCAAACCACACGGAGGGCAGCCGCGTCGCGTATTATTCGGAATGCGATTTCTTATACAGCTCTTTACCTCGTACTTTGTTAAAGAGCTCTCTTAGGTCGTCCCTTCCGCTTACGCCTAATTGGCTATATGCCTTTGTTCGGTACGAGTTGACCGTACCGGGCGAGATCATCAATTCTTGGCATATTTCCCTGTTGGAGCAGCCATCCGCGCACAACACCGCCACGCGTGCCTGGAGCTCGTTCAGACCTCTTGACTCCAGATACGCCCGAAGGAACGCTGCGTCCATCTGCCCAATCTCACAAGAAGCCCGGCGACTACCAATTGCTGCCAGGAGTCGAGTCGCCGTCACAAGGGCCAACCCCAAGCAAGCCACCCAAAGCAGCCCCTCGGCGAGATCGAATTTCCAGGACACCTGGACAAGCCAAGGAACAAGGGCCGCTCCTTCACCGCGCGCGCCAATCAGCTCGCCCCTCGCAACAACCCGCGAAGCGATGTTACCCGCAAAACACGCAAAAGCCAGCTCTGCTAAGCGCCTGTTGCCGGTAGGCATTGCCAGAAAGACGAGCAACATAAGCGCGAGCGACACGAAATCGCAGCAAGCCCCGTGAGCCTTGCCCGTCAAGGAGTCTGCCGCCACAACGGCTATCGACCACACCATCAAGAGGCGCAGCGCCTTCAGCGAAGCCCAGCCCGGACCTAAGCCGTAGAGCAGGATTAGAAAGCCGGGGACGCACAGCGAGAGCCGGCGCAGCGACTCCGACAGACCCTCATCCGGCCAGGTATTCACGGAATCGCGAGGATCGAGGTCCTCTACACCCTCGATGCCCAGCCGCTGAAACGCGCGGCGCTTGTGCTCACCGACCGCGCCCGACGTAATCCCCAACTCCGCAGCGATCTCACCAGCGGTCTTCCCTTTGATCAAAGCAGAGAGCACTTCTTGCTGACGAGGGCTTAATTCGGAGAATCTCGGCTCGCCACATTCCCCCTCAGTCTGCTGAATGTCTCTTTTAGCCCCGTTTGCAACAACCAGCACGGCAGCCGCGAGCACTATCGCCGCGACAAGCTGGAGCATTGGCATTCGGTCCCCAGTATCGATCTGCAAAAACGTATCGAATCGCATCGCAGCCACAAGCGCAAGGCACGCACAGCTGTCAAGAAGCCCGCAAAAACTCCTACGCAGTCCCCCTTCGAACGCGATGAAAACCATCGCCGTCAGGGAGCAGGCGCAAGGCAAGCAGACAAGCCATCCGGACGCAATGTCTACGAGGAGCAGAGAACCCTCGAGCAAGAGGCCCAGGCAAAACCCCACTCGGTCAATATCAGGCTCCGGCTTTCGGACAAGACGGCAGAGCGCTCCCATTGCCGCCAGTTCGACGCACTGCAGGCCTGAGCTCGCGAAGAACAGCCCGTCGAAGCCTCGCACAAAAATCGCCGACAATAATCCGGAGAGCGGGGTCGTGTAGACGAGCAACTCGAGCAGGACGCAAAACAGGACTGCAAGGATCAGCGCGCTTTCCGCTCTTTTGTGACCCAGAGCCCTCTTGATGACGGGGTAGCCTGAATTCTTGCCGACTAAATAGACGATCAAGGAGGCCGCGGCGGCTGCCCTGTAGTCATAGCAGGGCACGTAGTCCACCACATTCGCCCATCTAAGCTCACACAGAAACACCGGTCGCGGAAGGAAAACGGCAAGCAGCAAAAACAATTCAGCGTAGCGTGAGCAATCGTTCCGGACTCTCACTGGCAAGGCCCCCAAATTGATGCGTCATCCCCCTAGGGGTGACATCGCAGCATGATTCCGTATTATCGGCCAATCAAGGGACAAAGAACCATCGAGAACCGGATTCGCTAGTGTACTTTTTCCAACCCGCGTGCACTTCTTACCAGGTGTTTTTCTTGCCAGAGTTGGGATATGCACGCCATTTCCGCCTACCGACGTTCGGAAAGAAGGGCCGTAGGCCTTACGCTTTCGGGATTGACCGCGCTGCGCATTTGGCGCGCCATTCGCGCGGGGAAGGCATCGCCATCCGATTCGAGCGGTAGACCCGACGTCGCGGCATTAGCGGAATAACGTATATATCCACGAGCAGGCCCCAAGAAACCGCAGGATTCCTTGGGGCCTGGTTAGGGATATGTACACTAATTCCGCCGTTGGCAAGAAGCGCGCGACGCCCGAGCCGCGGCTACTCGGCCTCGTCCTCCGACACTCCGGCAGACGTCGACCCGTTGCCGAGCAGCTTGCGCATCATCTGCTCGGGATTGCCCTCGTAGCGCGCGATAGCCGTGATGCGCTCCTGAACGCGGTACTCGTGGAGCTCTTCCTCCATGGTGCGCATCTGGTCGCGCATGGACTCGAGCTCGTCCTTGAGCTGCATGGTCTGCTCGCGCATGTCGAGGATGCGGACGACGCCCGCGAGGTTGATTCCCTCGTCGGTGAGCTTGGAGATGAGGTTCAGCCGGTCGATGTCGGCCTGGCTGTACAGGCGGGTATTGCCGCGCGAGCGGCCCGGGTTCACGAGGCCCTTCTGCTCATAGACGCGCAGGGTCTGCGGATGCATGCCCGTGAGCTCGGCAGCAACGCTGATCATGTAAAGCGGCTTGTTGCGGCCCTCGTCGTTACGCGCCATAGCGCTCGACCTCCTCGCGGTAGCTGCGCTCGTCGGCCGACTTCAACGCCTCCAGCGCGTCGCGTTCCTTCTTGGAGAGCATGGTGGGGACCTTGACCTGGACCGTCACGTACAGGGCGCCCTTGTTGCCCTTGCGCTTGACGTCGGGGGCGCCGAGGTCCTTGAAGCGGAAGGTCTTTCCGTTCTGGGTGCCGGCCGGGATCTTGAGACGGACCTCCTTGCCCTCGGGCGTAGGGACGTCCACCGTGGTGCCGAGCGCGGCCTCGTACATACTGAGCGGCAGCTCCATGCGCACGTCGGCGCCGTCGCGCTTGAAGAGCGGGTGCTCGGCCACGTGCGTGGTGATCACGAGGTCGCCGCGCGCGCCGCCGTTGGGGCCGACCTCGCCGCGGCCGCGATAGCGAAGCTTGCCGCCGTCGACCGCGCCCGCGGGGATCTTTACCGTGAGGCTCTGTTCCTCGCCCGTGGAGGGCACGCGGTAGGTAACCTTACGGGTTGCCCCTGAGAACGCCTCCTCAGCCGTGACGTCGATGGACATGGTGAGATCCGAGCCCTTGGCCGGGCCGCGGGACCTGCCCGCGCCCGCGGCTCCGCCGAAGATCGACGAGAAGTCGAACCCCCCGAAGCCGTCGCCGCCCATGCCGCCGAAGATATCCTGCCAGTTGCCGCCGACGTTGGTGGTGTAGCCACCGTAGCCACCGCCGGGGCGCCCTGCCCCGGGGATGCCGCCGAACATCAGGAGCTGGTCGTACTCCTTACGCTTCTGCTTATCGGAAAGCGTGGTGTACGCCTCGCTGACCTCCTTGAACTTGGCCTCGTCGCCGCCCGCATCGGGGTGGTACTTGGCCGCCAGCTTACGGAAGGCCTTCTTGATGTCGTCGTCGGTGGCGTCGCGCTTGACGCCGAGGATGTCGTAGTAGTTTCTGTCTGCCATGGCTGCACGAGCCCCCTCTCAAAGAATCACGCCCGGGCACGGATGCCCGGGCGCACGTGGAATCCGTTGCTATTTGGCCTCGTCGGCGCCGGGCTCGCCCTCGGGTTCGGGAGCGGGGCGCTTGGGGCCGCCGAAGGTCACCGTGACCATGGCGGTGCGGATGACCTTCTGTCCCATGCGATAGCCCTTCTGGTACACCTGGGCCACGGTCTCGTCGTAGGCGTCCTTGTCCTCGACGCGGCCGACCGCCTGATGGGAAAGCGGCTCGAAAGGCTCGCCGACGGGGTCGATGACCTCGACGCCCTCCTTTGCCAGCACGCCGACCATCTTTGTGTGGACGGCCTCGATACCCTCGACGAAGTGCGTGAGCTGCTCGTCGCCCTCGGTCGCGCCGGCGTGCTCGATGGCGCGCTCCATATCGTCGATGACGGGAAGAAGTGCGAGCACGAGGTTCTCGGCGGCGCGCTCCTTCTCGGCAAGGCGCTCGGCGGCGGTGCGGCGGCGATAGTTGTCCCAGTCTGCTTGCAGGCGGACCAGGCGCTCGGATGCGTCGGCTGCCTGCTTCTTTGCGGCGGCGATGTCGTCGTCGACGGCGGCGAGCTTCTTCGCGAGCTCGTCGCGCTCGGCGCGAAGCTTGCCGGCGTCGGAGGCGAGCTCCTTCTCGGCGGCCTCCTCGCCGCGGCGGATGGCCTCGGCCACGCGGGCTGCCTCCTCGTCCGGGTCGAGCTCGGGCTCGGCGGCGTCTGCGGCGGTCTCCGCGTCGTTCACGGACTCGGCCTGGGCGGCCTCGTCCTTGATCTCGTCAGATTCGATGGGCACCTTCACGTCACCCTCCTTTTTTCCTCAGCAGGGAGGCGGCCGGTTGCGGCCGCCTCCCAATTTGGTTAATTACCTGCGGCGCGTTTACGCCGCGAGTCGCGTTTGGTCGGCAGCGCGATTACTTGTCGTCGTCGACGACCTCGTAGTCGGCATCCACCACGTCGTCGCCCGCGGGAGCGGAGCCGGCCTGGCCGGCAGCGGCCTCGTCGGTCGTGGAGTAGACAATCTGGGCGAGCTTCTGGGAAGCCTCGGTGAGCTTCTCGCCAGCGGCCTTGATGGCCTCGATGTCGGTGCCCTCGAGGGCCTTCTTGGCCTCGGCGATGGCGTCCTCGACCTCCTTCTTCTGGTCGGCGGGGACCTTGTCGCCCAGGTCCTTCAGGGTCTGCTCGGCGCCGTAGCACAAAGAGTCGGTCTGGTTGCGGACCTCGATCTCGTCCTTCTGCTTCTTGTCCTCCTCGGCGTGGGCCTCGGCGTCCTTGACCATGCGATCGACCTCGTCGTCCGAAAGGGCGGTGGAGCCGGAGATGGTGATCTGCTGGGACTTGCCGGTGGCCTTGTCCTTGGCGGTGACCTTCACGATGCCGTTGGCGTCGATGTCGAACGTGACCTCGATCTGGGGCACGCCACGACGCGCCGCGGGGATGCCGGTGAGCTGGAACTTGCCCAGGCTCTTGTTGTCTGCGGCCATCTCGCGCTCGCCCTGCAGGACATTGATCTCGACGGAGGTCTGGTTGTCAGCGGCGGTGGAGTACACCTCGGTCTTGGAGGTCGGGATGGTCGTGTTGCGGTCGATCATCTTGGTCATCACGCCGCCCATGGTCTCGACGCCAAGGGAAAGCGGGGTGACGTCCAGAAGCAGGATGCCCTCGACGTCGCCGGTCAGGACGCCGCCCTGGACGGCAGCGCCGTCAGCGACGACCTCGTCCGGGTTCACGGACATGTTCGGCTGCTTGCCGGTCATCTGCTTCACGAGCTCCTGGACGGCGGGCATACGGCTGGAGCCGCCGACGAGGATGACCTCGTTGACCTGGGAGATCTGGAGGTTAGCGTCGTGGAGCGCCTTGGTGACGGGGCCCTTGCAGCGGTCGAGCAGGTCGCGGGTGATGCGCTCGAACTCGGCGCGGGTCAGCGTGTAGTCGAGGTGCTTGGGGCCGGAGGCGTCAGCGGTGATGAAGGGCAGGTTGACCTGGGTCTGCTGCGCGGAGGAGAGCTCCTTCTTTGCGTTCTCGGCAGCCTCCTTGAGGCGCTGCAGGGCCATCGGGTCCTTACGCAGGTCGATGCCGTTGTCCTGCTGGAACTTGTCGGCCATCCAGTCGATGACGCGCTGGTCCCAGTCGTCGCCGCCCAGGTGGTTGTCGCCGTTGGTGGCAAGAACCTCGACCACGCCGTCGGCGAGGTCAAGCAGCGAGACGTCGAAGGTGCCGCCGCCCAGGTCGAAGACGAGGACCTTCTGGTCGATGTCCTTCTTGTCGAGGCCATAGGCGAGGGCCGCGGCGGTCGGCTCGTTGACGATGCGCTGGACGTTGAGGCCGGCAATCTTGCCGGCGTCCTTGGTGGCCTGGCGCTGGGCGTCGTTGAAGTAGGCCGGGACGGTGATGACGGCGTCGGTGACGGGCTCGCCGAGGTACTTCTCGGCGTCGGCCTTCATCTTGGAGAGAATCATCGCGGAGATCTGCTCCGGGGTGAAGTCCTCGCCCTCGATCTCGACGACGGCGCGGTTGCCGGTGCCGCTCTTGACGTTGTACGGGACGGTCTTCAGCTCAGAGGTGCACTCGTCGTAACGACGGCCCATGAAGCGCTTGATGGAGAAGACGGTGTTGGTCGGGTTTGTGACGGCCTGGTTCTTTGCCGCCTTGCCGACGATGCGATCGCCGTCGGCGCGGAAGCCGACGACGGACGGGGTGGTGCGCTCACCCTCGGCGTTGACGATGATGGTAGGCTGACCGCCCTCGAGAACGGCCATGGCGGAGTTGGTGGTGCCGAGGTCGATACCCAAGATCTTGCCCATGATGCGATCCTTTCTTCAATGCCCGCGGCGTCCGTGGACCCGCGCGCCTTAATACACTCTTTGTACGTTCGAGTTTATCCCCTGTGCGTCTTGATTCTATACATAATCTAAGTCTCTTCACATTAGGTTTTTTAAAGTGAGGAATATAGGGGCGGATTCGAGGCGGCCGAGACGAAAAACGAGCCCCAGAGCGGGGCTCGCTTTGTCTTGCTCGTTGCTGGCGCGCGGGGCTACTCGCCCAGGATACGGTGCTCAAAGACGCCGTCCCGGTAGACGCCGAAGCTGTGGGTGCCGTCCTTGGGAATACCCACGGAGCCGGGGTTGAACACGCACACGCCCTCGTGGCCCTCGACCTCCTGCAGCACCTTCTTGTGGGTGTGGCCGTAGACGAGCGCGGAGTTGGCGGGCAGGGCGGGCCAGTTGTCGACGCTGTTGTGGAGCCCTGGGCCGTACACGTGGCCGTGGGTAAAGAAGAGCGTCTTGTTGCCGGAGGCAGGGTCCACAAGGATGTTGTGGTCGGCCATGCAGGGAAAGCCGAGGACCATTTGGTCGACCTCGGCCTCGCAGTTGCCTCGCACGGCGATGACGCGGTCGGCGATGCCGTTGAGCATCTCGATCACGCGCTTGGGCGCGTAGTCGGCGGGCAGGTCGTTTCGCGGGCCGTGGTACAGCAAGTCGCCCAAAAGCACCACGCGGTCGGGGTTCTCGACCTCAATGGCGGACATGAGGCGGCCGCACCAATCGGCGGCGCCGTGGATATCGGACGCAATGATGAGTTTCATGGCTTTTTGGCCTCCTTGGACGCTCCGGCGAAGCTCCATCCATGCTACTTCAGGCGCTTCCAGCTTGCTTTTGGGAAAAGTCGGTGCCTTGAACAGGGGACATACCCCTGTTCACGCGGCTAAGCTTAGTTCTTGGCGAGCTTGGCCTTGACGAGGCCGACCACGGTCGGGACGATGCTCACCGCAACGATACCGATGATGAGAAGCTCGAAGTGCTCCTGGACGAAGGGGATGCCGCCAAAGAAATAGCCGAGCAGCGTGAACAGCGTCGACCAGGTAATGCCGCCGAGGACGTTGAAGATCACGAAGTTGCGCCAGTGCATGCCGCCCATGCCCGCGATGAAGGGCACGAAAGTGCGGATGAACGGGAAGAAGCGACCAAGGAAGATGGCGAGATGCCCCCACTTGTCGAGGAAGGCCTCGGACTTCTGGAGGCGCTCCGGGGTCATGGCCTTGACCTTGCCGGAGGCGACGATCTTGCGCCCAAAGAAGTGGCCGATCATGAAGTTGCACTGGTCGCCGAGGATGGCAGCGGCCCAGGCCACGGCGAGCAGCGCGACGATGTTGAAGCCGCCGTTGTGCGCAAAGAAGCCGGAGGCGAACAGCAGAGAATCGCCCGGAAGGAACGGGAAGAACACGACGCCGGTCTCGATGAAGATGATGAGGAAGACGCAGCCGTACGCCATGAGCGGGCCGGCGGCGATCCAGGCAGCGATGGCGGAGCGGGGGTCGCGGAGCAGCTCGGCGATGAAGTTGACAAAGCCCATGCGGGTCTCTCCTTTTTTGGATAGCGGTCAAAAAAGCGCCGTTCACAAGTCTGCCCCGCGACATACGTCACGGGGCAGCAAGTTTCAGTTAAGCGCGCTCGATGGGAACGGGTGCCCGCCAGAGGCCCCTTATGGCTGCTGCCTCCCGGCCCTGACCAGGTTCGAGGTGTTGCGTCACCCGCCCCCATTGAACGCGCTCACAGGGGTTTAGTCTAACACGACGAGCAGTTTCCCCGCTTCGTTAGAGACCCATCGCCTGCAGAACGAACATAACAATGGTGAGCACCACAACGGCGATGATGGTGAACCACGTAAGCGCATTCCACGCCCGGCCGTTGCGGAATTTGCCCATGACGTGTCGGTCGCTCGCGATGAGGACCATGAACACGAGCAGGACCGGAAGCAGGACACCGTTGATGACCTGCGCAAGCATCATGATGCCAAAGAGGTCGATGTTGGGGATGACCACGACCACGGCGGAGAAGAAGATAACGGCAGTGATGATGCCGCGGTAAACGGGGGCCTCCTGCCAGCTGCGGTCGCTGCCGCGCTCCCAGCCGAACGCCTCGCAGATCGCGCTCGAGGTGATGCCGGGCAGCACGCACGCCGCGAGGAACGACGCGCCCACGAGGCCGGCGCCGAACAGCACCGTCGCGTACTCCCCCACCAGCGGCTGCAGGGCGAGCGCTGCGTCCTCGGCGCTGCTCACCTGGATGCCCGCCGGAAAGAGCACGGCACCCGTGGTCAAGATGATGAACCAGCTGATGGCGCTCGCCACGATGGAGCCGGTCACGGTGTCGATGCGCTGGTAGGGCAGATCGGCGGCGTGGGCGTTCTTCTCGACGACGTTGGACTGCGCGAGGAACATCATCCACGGCGCGATGGTGGTGCCGATGTTTGCCACGAGCACGCTGAAGTACTTTGGGTCCGTGGAGAAGCGCGGAATCAAGGTGGCGTTCAGGGCGTCTCCCCAGTCGGGGCCGACCATGACGCCGGCGACCACGTACGTGACGAAGACGCAGCTGATGGCCAGCAGGATCTTCTCGATGCGGTGGTAGGAGCCGCTCATGGTAAGCATCCAGATGGCAAGCGCCGCGATGGGCACGCTCACGATGGCCGGCACGCCAAAGAGGCCGAGGCCCGACGCGATGCCGGCGAACTCCGACAGCGTGACGGTGGTGTTCGAGATCAGCAGCGCGAGCATGGCAAGCGCGCTCATGCGCACGCCGAACTGCTCGCGGATCAGGGACGCGAAGCCCTTGCCGGTGACGCAGCCCATGCGCGCGGCGGTCTCCTGCGCGACGATGAGCAAAAGGCACATGACGGGGACGGTCCAAAGCTGGCCGTACCCGAAGAACGCGCCTGCGCTCGAGTACGTGGCGACGCCGCCGGCGTCGGCGCCGGCCAGGGCGGCGACCATGCCGGGGCCCATTGCCGCAAGGACGCGCTTCGGGTCGAGCCTGGTTCGGGCGGGCTTGGCATCCAAAACGTCGGCGACCGGCGCCTCGGTGTGCTTCTTGTCGAGCTCGGACGGCACTAGAAAACCACCGCCTTGGAAACGACGATGGCGACGAAGACCGCGAGGGCAATGAGCATGGCGCACATCGAGAGGGCGAATCCCGAGACGTCCTGGTTGTTCTCGTCACGCTTGCGCAGGAAGGCGAGGTAGGCCGGGCTCAGGATGAAGCTCAGCAGAATCGCCGCGGCCGCGGCCGTGAAGCCGGTGGACACGGCCCTGAGCGCCTCGGGCGAGCCGGCGCGGACCACACTGTCGAGCATGAGCGCCGCGAGCACCGCGACGGCGGCGAGCACGACGCCGATGCCGATGCTCTTCACGGTGAAGCCGAGCACCGACGGCGCGTCGTCGTCATCGGGATCGTTCTGCAGGAAGAAGTTCGTGACGTAGCTGATGGAGTCGTCGGCCACGACGAGTGCCACGGGCAGCGCCGCGCAGGTAAGAAGCACGCTCGAGCAGTCCACGCCGACCATGGGCAGGACGACGGCCAGCGCCGCGGCGCCCGCGATCCACAGGAAGAACCACGCGTTGCGGCGCAGGATCCACACGAGGTCGCCGCCGCGCGAGGAGTCATCGTCGGCAGGAGCGCCGCCGGCGATCTGGAGGTCCTCGGCGTGCTCCTCCTCGAGGACGTCGAGCGCGTCGTCGACGGTGACGATGCCGAGCATATGGCCGTCGTCGGCAACGACCGGCATGGCAAGGAGGTTGTACTTGGCGATCTTCTCGGCAACGTCTTCCTGGTCATCCTCCGGGCTCGCGACGATGACCTCCTCGGTACAGATACAGGTGAGCTTGGTGTCGGGAGACGAGACGATGATCTGGTTCAGGGTGACGACGCCCGAGAGCCGGTTGTTCTCGTCGGTGAGGTAGAGGTAGCGGACCGACTCGAAGTCATCGGCGAGGCCGCGCAGCAGGGCGACGGCGTCGGCGACGGTTTTTTCTTCCGGCAGCGACGCGAACTCCGAGGTCATGATGCGGCCCGCGGTGTCCTCGCGGTAGCCGAGCAGCTGGCGGATGGCGCGCTGCTCCTGGACGCCCATGAGGCGCAGGAGCTTCTCGGCCTTGTCGTAGTCGAGCTCGGACACGAGCTCGGCCGCGTCGTCGGGGTCCATCTCGGACAGCATGCGGGAGGCGTCGGACTCGTCCATGTTGCCCATGAGCTCGGCGGCCATCGCATCGTCGTCGAACTCGGCCATGGCGCCGGCCCGCTGCTCGTCGTCGAGCTGCGCGAAGACCTGGCCGCGCAGGCGCGGGTCGAGGCGCTCGATGATGTCGGCGATGTCGGCGGGGTGCATGTCGTCGAGGGTCTTGTGCGAGACCGAGAGCTTGACGTTGGAGAGGTCGCGCTCGACGAGGTCCATGTAGCTCCACGCGATGATGCGCTCGGGCATGGGCTTGCCGAAGGCGCGTGCGAGGCGAAGAACGGTGCGCTCGAGCGCGGGCGACAGCGAGCGCAGGATGCCGCGGGCGCCGACCTCGGCGCCGAGCAGGCGAAGCTGCGTGGAGTTGGTGTCGGAGAGCTTGAGGTCGTTTACGCGGACGACGCGCATGCCGCGGGTATCGACGATCTGCTTGTTGAGGATGTCGCGCGCGATGAGGACCTCATCGGGCTGCAGGTACGAGAAGCGGATCTCGGTCGCGGGGACCTTGAGGTGGATCTCCTTCTCGTCGTAGGTGTCGACGTACTTGCGCCAGCTGATCATAAAGGGGGTGCGGCCGGGCCCCTTGAAAGCAAGGCTGGTCACGCGGGGGAAAACCTCGCCCGTGGCGATGCCGAGGTCGGAAACCGTGCCGATCTTCTCGCCGTCTGCTGCAAAAACAGGGTTGCCCATGAGCTGGGACAGATAGATCATTCGTGCTCCTTACTGCTTGACGCCGGCGCGGCGTGGCTCGAGCACGCCGCAGGTCATCGACTTGCAGGTCGAGGTTTCATGCGGACCCTTCTCTTCAGGGGATTGATGGTTTTACGCCGTTGTGCATTGTACAACATGCGTTCATGCCCGCGTTCAGGGCAAAAGGCAGGTTTGTGTAAAGGTTGCGGGCATGTTTGGCGCGCCGGCAAGAAGGGCATGCTGTAGTTGCGCAGGGAGCGGCGGCACGACGCAGTTTAATCACAGACGCGTGTCACCGCACTGTAAAGCGAACGCGACTCACGCTTGGCAGCTGCCAAAGTGGAGGCCCCGGAGCTCAGCTCCGCAGGGCCTCCGTCTATTTTTAGGCGCCATTTTTAGGCCTTATCGATTTGGGTTCGCGCCCACAGCGGGCCGCTATCAGCGGAAGTGCTTGCCCCGGACGGGATAGTCGCGCCGGGCTTGGGCCAGATAGGCATAGTGCTCCGGCTTGTGGGCGTCGCTCGCGATGTACGCATAGAGCATTTCGTCGAACATCTTTTTTGCGGGCTTCTTTTCGCGCCCAAAGCGGCCACCGGCAACGAAGTCTGCCGAGGCCTGCAGCTTGCAGCCCATGCCCACGAGCCCGCGGGCGAGCCCGATGTCCTTTTGGATGGCCCGATACCGCTCGGGGTGGGCGATGATCACGGTATAGCCCATGCCCTGAAGCGTGTAGATCGTGCGCTCGTACTCCTGGAAATCCGCCGCCACGCAACCGGCGTCGAGCTCGAGCAGGAACTCGGGGGTCTCGGCAAAGCGCAGATAAGGCGCCCATTGCTCCACCCCAAGCTCCACGAGCTTCTTGTGCGCGACCTCAAAACCCATGGCAACGTGCACCTCGGGCGCCGCCTCGGCGGCGGCGGCGGAGAACTCGTCGTAGGCGGCGACCATCTTGTCGTAGTCGAAATAAGGGCTTCTGGCGTGCGGCGTGCACACCATCGAGGTTACGCCGGCAGCGCGGGCAGCCTCGAGCATTCGCAGACTCGCTTCGAGGTCGCCTGCGCCGTCGTCGACGCCAGGCAGGATATGGCAGTGTATGTCGCGCACGGCCGCGGCCCGCCGCCTCTACTTGCTGTGGCCGGCGCGGGGCTGATAGCCGGACTGCTTGAGGAAGGCCATCGTGCTATCGGCCGGCTGCTCGACCTCCGGCAGCGGCTTCAAACCCGCGGGGACGGGCTCGGGCGCAGGGGTCTGGGCCTGGGCCTGGGCGGGCGCAACGGAGCGGGCAGCCTGCGCCGGACGCGCGGGCTGGGCCGGGCGGACGGCCCGCTGCGAGAGCGGCACGTCGGGCATCTTTGGGGCGCTCTGCGAGGAGCCGCCGCTCTTGCGGACGCGCTTGCCGTCCTTGTTGTAGTAGCTGTAGTAGTACTCGCTCTTCTCGCTCTCACAATAGTTGAGCACGGTGCCGAGCACGTTCGCGTCGGCCTTCCTGAGCTGGTCGTAGGAAGCGAGGACCTCATCACGCTTGGCAAAGTCCCGGCGAACGACGAGCAGGGTGCCGTCGGCGTTCTGCGAGATGACCGCGCCGTCGACGAACGCGGAGAGCGGCGGGGTGTCGATGACCACGTAACCGAACTCCTGGCGCATCTGCTCGACCAGCGCCTTGAAGCGACGCGACGCGAGGATGTCCACGGGGTTGGGGATGTGCGGCTCGCAGTCCAGGAAGTACAGGCCGCGGGTGTCCGTCTCGACCGTGGCTTCGTCAAGGGAGGCTTGGCCGGCGAGCACCGAGTAGATGCCGTACTGGGCATGCGACCCGATCATGTTCGCGAGGGCGCGGCGGCGAAGATCGCAGTCCACAAGAAGGACGCTTTTTCCGCTGGCCGCGAGCGCTTGGGCAAGCGCAAGCGAGATCGTGCTCTTGCCTTCACTGGGAATGGAAGACGTAACCGCGATGACGCTCACGGGATTGTCGACGGAGGCGAAGCGGATGTTTGCCACAAGGGTCTTCACCGAGTTCTGAAGAAGCACGCGGTCGTCGGAGCCCCGGGCTGCTTTTTTCTTTTTTCCTAGCATGGGTGACTAACGACCTCCCTCGCGCATCTCGGGGATGCGACCGATAACGGGCGCGCCGAGCAGCTCCTCGAGCTCCTCCTGGCTGCGGATCTTTGTATTAAGCATGTCGGCAAGCACGACTATGGCGACGGCGGCAAAGAGGCCGGCAAGAAGGGCGACGGCAACGTAGAGCTTGCGGTTGGGGCCGCTGGGGTCCTTCGGCGTGGCCGCCTCGTCGATGACGTTGACCGACTGGATGTCCATGACCTGCTGCGCGATGGTGGACACGTTTTCCGCCATGGCGTTGGCCACCTTGGCCGCGCCCGCCGAGTCAGCGCTCGTAACGGAAAGCGAGATCACGCGGGAAGTGGTCTCGGATGTAACGCTGACCTTATATCCCCTGAGGTCGCTAAGGCCAAGGGAGTGGGCGGTCTCGTTCGTTACACGGTCGGAGTTGAGCAGCGTTGCCACGTCGTTGGTCACCATCTGTGAGGCGCTGAGGTCCGAGTAGAGCGTCGAGGACCCCGAGTTCTCGTTCTTGACCAGAACATACATGCTCGTGGTCGCCGTGTACGTGTCGCGCATAAAGAGGCAGCTGTAGACCCCCATGACCAAAGCGCATGCCAGTGGAAGCACGACGACCAGCTTGAGGTGTTTCTTCAGCAGGTCGATTAGTTCAAGAAGCGTCATGTACCGTTCTATTCCTTTCCCGCCGCGCTACTGAATGGACGCGACGTCATCGGTCGTGAGGTCGGCGTTCGCCGCGAGCTCTTTATAGTCCCTAGGGCCAGCGGCGTTTGTCGCCGCCCCCAGATTCTCGTTGTCGACCTGGGCCTGGGGGACCTGCGCCGAGGAGTCGTTCGGGTCGAGGCCGGCGTCGACGCGCTGCATCATAGCACGCCACTCGTCGTACTCGGTGGCCACATAGCTTACCCCGCCCTGCGCCAACGAGTAGCTCGGGGTGGCGCAGGAATAAACTCGCATGCCGCCCTCGGCAGCCTGGATCTTGAGGGCGTAGGAGGCGATGTCGGCGACGCTCAGGTCTGTCGAGATCGACGAGGCGAGGTCGGCGACGAGACCCGGAACCGACGCCGGGGATGCCTCGAGCACCTTGTTGGCGATGGCCTCGACGATCTGGCGCTGCGCCTGCGCGCGTCCGAAATCGCCGCCCGAGACGTTATAGCGCTCGCGGGCGTAGCTCAGCGCCGACGCGCCGTCGAGCAGTTGGTTGCCGGCAGCAAACGACTTGCCGCCATTGCCACTTGGGATGTTCTCGGGGATGTCGACCCACACGCCGCCGAGCGCGTCGACGACCTTCTCCAGGCCGTCGAAGTCGACCTGGACATAGTGGGAGATCTTCACACCGGCGAATTCCTCGACCGCCTTGACGGAGTTGGCGGGGCCGTAATTGAACTCGCCGTTGATCTTCTCGGTGGTGCCCATGAGCGAGGTGACCATCGTGTCGCGCGGAATCGAAACGAGGGTGACCCTGCCGTTGTCGGCATCCACGCGCGCGAGCATGATGACGTCGGAGCGAGAAACGCTGTCCCCCGAGCGTGCGTCCGAGCCGAGGATGAGCGTGTAGAAAGCGTTGCTTTCCTTCTGGTTGCCCTGGGCGGGCGCCGCATCGAGGACCTGCTTGAGCTCTTCTTTGCTCTGAGCGTCAAGCTGCATGGAGCTGTTCACGCTGTTGACCCACAGCATAAGGCCGCCCGCCACGACGGAAATGGCCGCGATAAGCGCAAAGAAGACCTTAGCGGCAAGAGGGGCCTTCTTGACCTTGTGACGATGGCGAACGAGCTCTTCTTGCTGCTCGGGGGCTTCGCCGCGGGGCCCTTGCTCGGCGCCGTTGAGCCTGGCGCCGAGGTTACCGCGCCTTTGCAGCTCCGGCTCCAGGTCGGACTGGAAAGCGCTCTCGAAGCGATCGCGCGGGACCTCGCGCCGCTTGACGGAAGAAACGGCGGGCATCGCCGCGGCACCTTGGAGATCTTCTCGCTCCGCCGCCTCCTTGCACACGGCGTTCGCCGCGTCGCCCTCGAGGACCTCGCAATCGGCGCGCGAGCGCTCGGGCGCATCTGCCGGCGCAGCGAAGTGCGCGGCCGCGCGCTCCTGCCGTTTCTCGTCGTTGTCGTTCAAAGCAAACCCACCGAATCGAAAGGCCGCTTGCCAGGGCGGCACAATAGGTCATTGCGGTTCAGGATACTACAGGACGGATACGCCTCTTTTCAGCGGTGTACCCCCTCCATTGATTTTTCGAGGCCCGAAACCCCTTCCGAGCACTCAAAAATCGCAGGTACAAGCACTGGTTGAGAGCGCGGACCGCCTCCCGAGCACAGGAGACGGTCCGCCAATCCCATCAAATTGCGCCCGCCTGGTCACGCAATCTTCAAGCCCACGAAGGCCTTACTTGCGGTTGGCGCGGTAGTACTCGATGAGGGCGCGGGTGCTGGCGTCCTGCTCCTCGAGCGCGGCGTCGTCGTGGAAGGCCGGGGTGATCTGCTTGGCGAGCTGCTTGCCGAGCTCGACGCCCCACTGGTCGTAGGAGTCGAGGCCCCAGACGGTGCCCTCGACGAAGGTGATGTGCTCGTAGAGCGCGATGAGCTCGCCCAGGGAGTGGGCGTCGAGCTCACGGCCGAAGATCGAGGTGGTCGGGCGGTTGCCCTCGAAGCAGCGGGCCGGGACCATCCACTCGGCCGTGCCCTCGGCGCGGACCTCGTCGGCGGTCTTGCCGAAGGCGAGCGCCTTGGTCTGGGCGAGGAAGTTGCCCAGGAAGAGCTCGTGGACGTCCTGGTCGCCGTCGCGCACGGGGTTGGGCGTGTTGGCGAAGGCGATGAAGTCGGCCGGGATGGCGCGGGTGCCCTGGTGGATCAGCTGGTAGAAGGCGTGCTGGCCGTTGGTGCCCGGCTCGCCCCAGAAGACCTCGCCGGTGCCGCAGGTCACGGGCGTGCCGTCCCAGCGGGTGGACTTGCCGTTGGACTCCATGGTGAGCTGCTGCAGGTAGGCCGGGAAGCGGTGCAGGTACTGGTTGTAGGGCAGCACGGCGTGGGAGCCGAGGCCGTAGAAGTTCACGTACCAGACGTTGAGCAGGCCCATGAGGGCGACGACGTTCTGCTCGAGCGGGGTCTTCTGGAAGTAGACGTCGAGGTCGTGGAAGCCCTGAAGGAACTGCTTGAAGACCTCGGGGCCGAACACGACGATGAGCGAGAGGCCCACGGCGGAGTCGACGGAGTAGCGGCCGCCGACCCAGTCCCAGAAGCCGAAGGCGTTGGCCGGGTCGATGCCGAAGGCCTCGACCTTGTCGAGGGCGGTGGAGACGGCGACGAAGTGCTTCTTGATGGCCGCGGCGTCCTGAGCCTCGGAGCCGTCGATGGCGCCCTGCTCGCGCAGGGTGTCGAGCAGCCAGGTCTTGACCTCGCGGGCGTTGGTGAGGGTCTCGAGCGTAGTGAACGTCTTGGAGACGACGATCACGAGGGTGGTCTCGGGGTCGAGGCCGCGGAGCTTCTCGGAGGCGTCGTTCGGGTCGATGTTGGAGATGTAGCGGCAGTCGATGCCGGCGTTGGCCAGGGGCTTCAAGGCCTCGTAGACCATGACCGGGCCGAGGTCGGAGCCGCCGATGCCGACGGAGACGAGGTGCTCGATCTTCTTGCCGCTGACGCCCTTCCACTCGCCGGAGCGGACGCTGTCGGCGAAGGCGTACATGCGGTCGAGGACCTCGTGGACGTCGGCCACGACGTCCTGGCCGTCGACGACGAGCGTGCCCTTGTCGGAGGCGGGGCGGCGCAGCGCGGTGTGGAGGACGGCGCGGTCCTCGGTGGTGTTGAGGTGCTCGCCGGCGAACATGGCGTCGCGGCGCTCCTCGAGCTTGACGGCGCGGCCGAGGTCGCACAGAAGCTCGACGGTCTTGTCGTTGATCAGGTTCTTGGAAAGATCAAAGTGCAGGTCGTCCATATCGAAGGAGAGCTTGGCGACGCGGTCGGCATCGGCGGCGAACTCCTCCTTGAGGCTAAAATGCGCCTTGATGTCGGCGGCGTGGTCGGCAAGGGCCTTCCACTCGGCGGTCTGCGTAGCGTCGATCGGTGCGGCGATGGTTGCCATGTGCGAGTCCTCCCTGGGAGTCAAAATCCACGGACGGTACTATTTTACGCCTGAACGGCGCATGCGACTACGCGATTAGCGCATGGCAAGAAGGGCCCGCCGGGCCCAGCCAGGAAAGAAGACCGCCAAATCAGACAGGCTGATTTGGCAGGCGGCTAATACGGCTCGCCCAGGGGCGGGATGCGCTTGAGGCGGGCCCACATCTGCTGCTTGGCGCGCGGGTCCGTTAACGCGGCGGCAAATCCGCCCAGGTTGAGGACGCGCATGCCGCAGAGCTGCACGACGTAGCCGGGCTCGAGCATGGCCTCCTCGAAGCTCTCGATGATGGTCAAGTCCTCGGCGTACGCCTCTCGCAGCGCCGCGGCGGCCGCGTCGTCGCAACAGACGAGCGTGGCCGGGTCAAGCGCGCAGACGGCCTCGCGCAGCAGGGGCGCCGCGAGCGCCTCGCCCGCGTCGTCGCAGGTCAAAAGCCACTCCCAATCCTCCGGCGCATACCCGAGCGCCTTGAGGGAGGCCTTGAGCGCCACCCCGTCGGCGTCCAAGAAGGGCTCCGCGCCGGCGACCTCGTCGGCCGTGCGCTCGCCTTTGGCCACAAGGATCGGGCTCATGGCGTTGCCCCCGGCGCGCACCCCGCGCGCGGCGAGGCCGTCCAGCTCGGCGGTTGTTTTCTGCGCGCAGGCCTCGCGGCGCTGATCTGCTGCGGATGTCATCGGGTCCCTCCTGGATAGGTTGCACCACAACAGTGTAATTCGGGTATAAGTCGCTACAAGAAAAGTCCCGCGGACGCGTTGCGCCCGCACGTGATTCCGGAGGAACCGATGGCTGTACAAGAGATTCAGTCCGAGGAGCTCGCGCAGATCCTCGCCAATGCCCAGCACCCCGTGCTCGTCGATTTTTGGGCGCCGTGGTGCGGACCGTGCCGCGCGCTCGGCCCCGTTGTCGAGGAGGTCGCCGGCGAGATGGCCAGCGAGCTCGACGTGTACAAGATGAACGTCGACGACAACTACGACTTCGCCATGAAGAACAAGATCGTCTCCATCCCGACGGTCATGCTCTTTAAGGACGGCAAGGTCGCGCATCGCATGGTCGGCGCCCTGCCCAAGGCGGCGCTCGTCAGCGAGATCCGCGCGCACCTGTAAGGCAAGGCTCGATGAGTGGTCTACAGAAGCAGGTAAAGGACACGACGCGCTCGATGGCGGGGCTCGCGCGCAAAAACGCGCTTCTTTTGGTCGCGCTCGTCGCGGCGCTCCTCTTCATCTACCTGCTCGAGGAGGTCGGCGAGGGCGAGATCATGAAGCTCGACACCCTCGCCTACCGCTTTTTTGTCGAGAAGCTCCGCAGCGACCCCGTCACCTCGGTCATGAAGGGCTTCACCGGCCTGCTCGACATCCCGGTGCTGCTCGTGATGACGCTCATCGTGACGGCGTTCGCGCCCGGAAAGGCGCCGGGCCGCTGCGTCGCCGCCAACCTCTTTGGCGCGCTCGCGCTCAACGTCGTGCTCAAGCAGATCGTCCAGCGCCCGCGCCCCGACGGCTTCCGCCTCATCGCCGAGTCCGGATACAGCTTCCCCTCGGGCCACTCGATGGTCTCGATGGCGTTCTTCGGCCTTTTGGTCTGGATGGTATGGACCTACGAGAAGGACAAGACCATGCGCCTGGTGTGGTGCGCGCTCTTCTCGCTCGTCATCGTGATGGTCGGCGTGAGCCGCATCTACCTGGGCGTCCACTACGCAAGCGACGTTCTGGCCGGGTTCTGCGTCTCGCTGCTTTGGCTCGTGTTCTACACGAAGGTCGTGGCGCCCGCGTTCATGGCCCAAGAGGCATAGGGGCAGAAGCGCTTCTCGCCACCCGGCTAAACGGAAACGAAGCCCGCCAGATCCAAGGGGTCTGACGGGCTTCACGCTTTGCTGGATGCTCGCGGCTACTCGCCGAGAGTGATGATCTCGGCGGAGAGGACCTCGCCGGTGTCCTCGTCGCAGATGATGCGGCCCATCGAAGGCTTGGAGCGGCGCGGATAGGTCGGGCTGCCCGGGTTCATCACGAGGGTCCCCGTCCACTCGTCGCGCGTGACGAACGGCGTGTGCGTGTGACCGCAGATTGCGATGTCGCACTTGAGCAGGTTCAGGCGCTCGCGGTAGTGGACGACCTGCCAGCGCAGGCCGCTGCCATAGAAGATCTTGCGCGCCTTGACGGCGGGGCCGTAATCGTTCGACCAGTCGTTGTTGCCGAGGCACGCCTGCACGGGCGCGATTATCTCGAGGTGCTGGAAGTCGGACGACGAGCAGATGTCGCCCGCGTGCACGATGACGTCGGCGCCCCGCAGCTGCTCAATCAGCTCCGGGGAAAGAAACCCGTGCGTGTCCGAGATGATGTCGTATCGCGTGGTCGGCAAGTCGTCCTCCCCCGCCCTACAGTCCCAGGGCGCGCTTGAGCGCGACGACGCGGCGGCGAGAGACGCTGATCTTCTTGCCCTCGATGCCGTTGATGCCCAGCTGCAGGATGCCGGAGCTGATGACCTCGACGTCCTCGACGAACTCGAGGTTGACGATGTAGCCGCGGTGCACGCGGAAGAAGCCGTGCGGGGCGAGCTTCTCCTCGAGCTTGGCCAGGCTGATCGTCGAGAGGAAGCGGTCGTTGTCGGTGTAGATGCAGGAGTAGTCGTCCTTGGCCTCGATATAGCGGATCTGGTCGATGGGCACGAGGACCTTGCGGCCACTCTTGACCACGGGGATGCGCTCGACCGAGGAGTGGCTCTGGGGCGCGGCGGGCTCGGCCTTGGGGGCGCGGGCCTCGACCTTGTCGAGCGCGAGCTCGAGGCGGTCGGACTCCACCGGCTTCATCAGGTAGTCGACGGCGTCCACGCCGAAGGCGTCCAGCGCGTACTCGCTGTAGGCGGTGACAAAGACGATCGCGGGCGGGTTCTTGAGCTTGTGGAGCGCCTCGGCGAGCTGCATTCCGCTCGTCTTGGGCATGGAGATGTCGAGGAAGATCACCTCGGCCTTGGCCTCCATGAGCTTCTCGACCGCCTCGCGGGCGCTCGAGGCCTCGGTAATCGACTCGACGCGGCCTGTCTCTTCAAGAAGGAACCTGAGCTCGGAGCGGGCAGGAGCCTCATCATCAACGATCATAGCGCGCATGCAAAAACTCCTCTTTCCGGGCCCTCTAAAAATAAGCATCTAAACGTAGGAATGTTAATCTTCCTCAGCGATTGCTGCAAGCTCCGTCGCCGCGCCGCAGAGCCTCAAGGTGACGCAGGTGCCCTCGCCGGGGCGAGAGACGACCTCCACGCCGCTTCCGGGGTCGTAGAAGCGCTCGATGCGCTCCATGACGTTTTTGAGCGCCATTCCCGCGCCGCGGTTGCGGCCGCTGCCCACCGGCGTGGGCGCGGCGTCATCGCCGCCCGAGCCGAGCAGGCGCTGGGCGGCCTCCTCGGTCATCCCCAGGCCGTCGTCGGCAACGGCGATGAGCACGTCGTCGCCGTCGATCACGGCGTGGACATCGATGGAGAGCGGCCCCGCGTCGCGCATGGCGTGGCGCACGGCGTTCTCGACGATCGGCTGGATGACGAAGGACGGCACCAGAAGCTTGCCGATTCCCTCGGAGACGTGCTCGCTCTCGATGATGCGGTCGTCGCCGAAGCGGGCCTTCTCGATGGTGAGGTAGCGGCGGGTCTGCTCGAGCTCCTGCGAAAGCGGGATCAGGCCCGACTCGGAGCTCTCGAGGGTGTGCCGGTAGAACATCGAGAAATCGCGCAGGAGCGAGCGGGCGCGCATGGGGTCGGTGCGGCACAGCGAGGCGATGGTATTGAGCGTGTTGAACAAGAAGTGCGGATTGATCTGCGCCTGAAGCGCCTTGACCTCCGCGCGCGCCGTGAGCTCGGCCTGCGCGTCGAGCTCGTAGGACGAGAGCTGCGTGGACAGGAGCATGCCCAGGCCGCGGGCAATGGCCAGCTGTGTGCGGTCCATGTCGCGGTCGCGGGAGTAGTAGAGCTTGATCGTGCCCACCGCCTCGTCCTGGACCACGAGCGGCACGATGACGCCGAACGAGTTGCCGGGGGTCGAGATTCCGGCCGCAAAGCGGCGTGGCTCCTGCATTTCTTGGTCCATGGCGTAGAACGTCTCGGTGCGCTTGGACTTCAGGACCTCGCGCGTGGGGCGGGAGTTCTCGGTACCGGGAGGAAAGGCCACGTTGAAGCTGCCCTCGTAGGCGAGCACGCGCTTCGCGTCGGTGATGGCGACGCCGGCGGCGTTGGTCTCGGGAAGCAGGAGCACGCAGATGGCCTGGGCGTTTTCAGGCGTAAGGCCGCCGCGCAGGTGCTCGAGGGTGTTCGTCGCCACGCGAAGGGTGCGCTCGGTGGCCTGCGAGCGCGTGTCGTCGGGGGTGAGGTTGACCGAGCCGGCGATCACGATGACGTTGGCCGCCACAATGCCCGCGACGATGCACGGCATCACGCGGCCGGCGGCAAGGCCCCAGGCAAGAAGCGCCAAGGCGAGCGCACCGCAGGTGGCCAGGACCGCGTCGGCACGGCGCGGGGCCATCTGACCGTTGGGGTGGAGCATAGGCTACATCCCCCCTGTGGAGCCGAGGTCGGAGACCGACAGCGCGATGCCCGACAGCGGCCCGTCGTCCGTCGCAGGCGCGAGCGCGGCTCTGCCGCACACGTCGCCGGTGCGCATGATGGCGGCCTGCAGATAGCGGTCGTCCCAGATGGCGGACATGACGCCAGGCCACGTCATCGAGAAGCTCAGGTACCTGGAGGCGTTCTCGCGCGCGAACTTATCGGCGTCGCGCAGCCCCTTGACCAGGATGCGCAGGTAGGAAAGGCGGTCTGGCCCGGCAAGAAGGCGGCGCAGTGTGGTCTTGAGCACGCGGCCGCGCACTTCTTTGCAAAGCCAGGGGGCAGGATAGGGCATAAGCGACTCCGGGGTAATGGTGCGCAGGTCGCGCCGGGCGTTGAGCACCTCGAGCTTGCGGTACTCGTAGGACCAGCGGTAGATGTCCTGCATAAAGACGGAAGCGTCGGAGGCTTTTTCCTCGGGCGGGCGGAGCTGCACGCACCAGTCGTTGTCGAACCAGCAGTCGAGGCCGTGGCTGCGCAGGTTGAGCACGTAGTCGAGGTCTTCTCCGCGGGTGATGTAGGGGTCGAACGGGATGCGCGTGAACGCCTCGGCGTGCAGGGCGCAGCAGCCGCCGCACATGTGGTTGGAGCGCGTGACGCGGTTCTTCGCGTTCTGGGCGCGCTCCATGACCTTGTTGAACTGCTCGGCCTTGGACCAGTCGCGCTCGGTCCAGCTCTTTGCGGGATTCGCGTAGGGCGAGCCCTCCGGGTCGATAAAGAAGCCCGACTTGACAAGGATCTTCAGGTCCTGGCGCGTGTAGGCGGTAAGGCCGAAGACCGCCTTGGTGAGGAAGTCCGGATCGGTCGCGATCTCGTCGTCGTACATAAAGACGGCGACGTCGTGGCCAAAGACGCACGCGATGGCCAGGCCGAGGTTCTTTATCGCGCCGTAGCCGCGCAGCGAGACCGCCTCGCCGGCGGCCCTCGGGACGACGCGGCTGACGGCCGACATAATGCGGTCGCCCTCCTCGGGGCCGACGACCAGGGGGTTCAAGTTGGGGTGGGCTCGGCAAATGCTGTTCACGCGCGCCCGGGCCGCCTCACGGCAGGACTTGGGCGCCACGAGCAGCACGGCCACGCGCAAGACGCCGCGAACCCGCTCCAAAGACGAGAGGCAGGTCTCGAGCTCGGGCAGGGGTTTATCGATGGGCGTGGTGTAGTCGTAGACGCCGCGCTCGCCCAGCTCGCCGGGCTGGTCGCCCTCGGCCCAATAAGAAGGTATGACGATAATGGGGTTCACGCGGCTTTGTGACCAATCTGCGAGCGATGGCTACGTAGTTCGAGGGGCGATGACGCCTGTGCCCTCAGTGTTAATATTACCCCCATATCCAGCGAGAAGGGCACCGCATCCCACCTCGCGGGCATTTGAAGTTAGATTTGGCATAGATTTCGCGGCCTGGCGCAGCCTGAAGGGCCGCTCGGCTTACGGAGGACACTATGGGTGCACGCACATTTTTGGCCTGCGCCGCGGCGGACGCCGCGCGCTGGGGACTCTCCCGCGTGCTTCACCGCGGCGGCGGCAACGCCCCCGGCGCCATCGCGCTCAAGCTCAATCCGAACATCATCGCCGACCTCGCGGCCGGCCTCGACGGCTCCATCGTGGTCACCGGGACCAACGGAAAGACGACCACCAACGGGCTCATAGCCGACGGGCTCGCCGCCGCCGGCTACGACGTGGTGTGCAACCGCGCCGGCAACAACATGCAGACGGGCATCGCCGCCGCCATGGTGGCGGGGCGCCGCGGCGGCGCTGGAAAGAAGGGCCGCTTCGGCGCCTTCGAGTGCGACGAGCTCTACACCGTGCGCGTCCTTCCGCAGGTAAAGCCCCGCGCGCTCGTGCTCCTTAACCTCTTCCGCGACCAGCTCGATCGCTACGGCGAGATCGACCACACGCAGGACGTGATCGCCGAGGCGCTTCGGCTCTCGCCCGAGACCACCTTGATCTACAACGCCGACGACCCGCTGTGCGCCGCCATCGCCGCGCGCGTGGGCAACGCGAGCATCGGCTTCGGCATCGACGAGCCCACGGGGCTCGAGGCGGATCGCATCAGCGACTCTCGCTTCTGCGCCCTGTGCAACGCGCCGCTGGACTACGAGTACGTGCACTACGGGCAGCTCGGCAAGTACCGTTGCCCCAAGTGCGGATGGTCTCGCCCGGAGCTCGGCTACGCCGCACGCGACGTCGAGCTCTCCTGCGGCAAGGACGGCGGCTACTCCTGGGACGTCTGCGGCGCGGACGGCTTCTGGCGCCACGTAAAGACGCGCTACAGCGGCCTGTATATGGTGTTCAACATCACCGCGGTCGTCGCGGCGCTCGAGTTCGCGGGCGCGGGCACCGCTGGCCTCGACGAGGTGATCGCCCGCTACCAGCCCGCAGGCGGCCGCATGAAGACGTGGCATGTGCTCGGGCGCGACGTGGTGAGCAACCTCGCAAAGAACCCCGCCGGCTTCGACCGCATGATCAGCGAGGTCAAGGCCGCCGACGGCCGCCTGATGGCGTTCTTCCTCAACGACAACGACGCCGATGGCCACGACATCAGCTGGATCTGGGACGTCGACTTCGAGAAGCTCTGCGAGCTCGACCTGGCCCGCGTCTTCGTCGGCGGCACGCGAAAGAACGACCTCCAGGTGCGCCTCAAGTACGCCGGCATAAACGCGCAGCTCATCGATGGCATTGAGGACGCCGTTCGCGGATGCTTCGGCGCGGACGCCGAACTGCCGCTTCACTCCGTTGCCAACTACACCGTCTTTCCCTCCGTGACCGCCGACCTCAAGCGACTCGACGGAACCGAGCGCCCCGAGGGGACGCGCGCCGCCGTGGCGCCCAAGCCCCGCGTGAACCTCCGCTGCTACGCAGACGCAGGCGTTCGCCTCGAGCGCCCGCTGCGCGTCGTGCACCTCTACCCCGACGCGCTCAACCTCTATGGAGACGGCGGCAACATCGCCTCGCTTCGCCAGCGCTGCGAGTGGCGCGGCATCCCCGTGCGCGTCGACGCGGTGCGCATGGGTGAGGAGCTCGACCTTGGCGACGCCGACATCGTGCTGCTCGGCGGCGGCGCCGACCGCGACCAGCTTGCCGTTTGCCGCGAGCTGCTCGCACAGAAACAGAAGCTCGCGGCCTACGTCGAGTCCGACGGCGCGCTGCTCGCCATCTGCGGCGGCTACCAGCTGCTCGGCCGCTTCTATATGATGGGCGACCAACAGGTGGAGGGCCTGGCCGTCATCGGCGCCGAAACCCGCAGCGGCGAGGGGCGCCTGATCCACAACGTGGCCATCGACTCCCCCATCGCGTCGACGCCCATCGTCGGCTTCGAGAACCACGGCGGCCGCACGTATCTGGACGAGGACGAGACGCCCCTCGGCCGCCCGCTCGTGTCCGGCACCGGCAACAACGAGTTCGCCGTCGGCGAGGGCGTCCTGCACAAGGGCGTCGTCGGCACGTACTTCCATGGACCCATCCTGCCCAAGAACCCGCAGGTCGCCGACTGGCTGATCGAGCACGCGCTGCGTCGCCGCGGCATCGAGGCTGCGCTGCCCGCCCTCGACGACTCCTACGAGACCGCCGCCCACGACGTGGCGCTCGCCATCGTCAAGCGAGGCGCCTAGCGCCGGCATTTGGGCCCCTTTTCGCGACCCCCTTACGCAAAAAGCTCCTTAGTGGGTGAACAAAACGCGCTGCGGCGGGTATCCGCCGCAGCGCGTTTTACATAACCGCAGGTAGAAGCGTTACCACTTTTTGCGATACTTCGCCTAGTGCCGTTTTGTTCACCCACTAAGGCCATTTCGCTGCCGCGACGCCCGAAATTCCGGCTCCGCGGCACAAAAGAAGGCCCGCCACCGCGAGGTGACGGGCCTTCGAGCCAGCTAGAGGCGAATGTTACGCGTCGGCGTACATGGCCTTGAGCTTGAGGAGGTGCTGGTAGCGAGCCATGGCGGCCTCCTCGTTCTCCTTGAAGAGCTCCTGGGCGCGCTCGGGGAACTCGCGCGTGAGGCGGCTGTAGCGAGCCTCGTTCATGAGGAACTCCTGGTAGCCGCCCGCCGGCTCCTTAGAGTCGAGCGAGAACTTCTTGCCCTCAGGAGCGGCCGGGTTGAAGCGGTAGAGGTTCCAGTAACCGCACTCGACGGCGCGCTTCATCTCGAGCTGGCAGTTCTTCATGCCGCCCTTGATGGAGTGCATCTCGCAGGGGCTGTAGCCGATGATCAGGGACGGGCCGTCGTAGGCCTCGGCCTCCTGGATGGCCTTCAGGGTCTGCGCCGGGTTGGCGCCCATGGCAACCTGAGCGACGTAGACGTAGCCGTAGGTCATGGCGATCTCGGCGAGGGTCTTCTTCTTGGTCACCTTGCCGGCGGCAGCGAACTGCGCGACCTGGCCGAGGTTAGAGGCCTTGGAGGCCTGGCCGCCCGTGTTGGAGTAGACCTCGGTGTCGAAGACGAAGACGTTGACGTTGCGGTTGGAGGCAAGGACGTGGTCCAGGCCGCCGAAGCCGATGTCGTAAGCCCAGCCGTCGCCGCCGAAGATCCAGAAGGACTTCTTGGACAGGTAGGACTTGTCGGCGAGGATGGCCTTGGCGGCGTCGGAGCCGTCGGCCTCGAGGGCCTCGACGTAGGCGGCGGAAGCAGCCTTGGAGGTGGCGGCGTCGCCGGTGTTGGAATCGAGCCAAGCCTGCGCGGCGGCCTTGAAGGACTCGCTCACGCCGTCGGCCTCGAGCAGCGCCTTGGTGTCGGAGACGAGCTTGTTGTGGACGGCCTCGTAGCCGACCTCAAGACCAAGGCCGTGCTCGGCGTTGTCCTCGAACAGGGAGTTGTTCCACGCGGGACCGTGGCCCTCGGCGTTGACCGTGTAGGGCGAGGTCGCGGCCGGGTTGCCCCAGATGGAGGAGCAGCCGGTGGCGTTGGAGATGAACATGCGGTCGCCGGCGACCTGGGTCACGAGGCGAGCGTAGCTGGTCTCGGCGCAGCCGGCGCAGGAGCCGGAGAACTCGAGGAGCGGCTGCTTGAACTGCGAGCCCTTGGTGTTGGCGGCGATGGCCTCGGGCTTCTCGGAGACCCTGGAGACGCAGTAGTCGAAGACCTGCTGCTCGGCAAGCTCCTCCTCCTGCGGGACCATGGTGAGGGCGTCCTTCGGGCAGGCGGTGACGCAGACGGTGCAGCCCATGCAGTCGAGCGGGCTGATGGCGAGGGTGAACTTCTTGCCCTTCACCTTCGGGCCCATGGCGTCGAGGGTGCGCAGGTTCTCGGGAGCCGCGGCGACCTCGGCGTCGTCCAGGATGAACGGACGGATGGTGGCGTGCGGGCAGACGAAGGCGCAGGAGTTGCACTGGATGCACTTGGTCTCGTCCCACTTCGGGACCATGACCGCGACGCCGCGCTTCTCGTAGGCGGAGGCGCCGAGCTCCCACTGGCCGTCGACGATGTCCTTGAACGCGGAGACGGGCAGGGAGTCGCCGTCCATGCGGTTGATCGGCTCGAGGAGGTTCTTGACCTGCTCGACGATGGCGGCGCGACCCTCAAGGGTGAGCTTGGCGGGAGCGTCCTCGGCGGTCGCCCAGTCGGCAGGCACCTCGAACTTGCGGAACGCGGTGGCGCCGGCGTCGATGGCCTTGTGGTTGGCGTCGACGATGGCCTGGCCCTTCTTCATGTAGGACTTGGTGGCCGCGTCCTTCATGTACTGCAGGGCCTCCTCGGCGGGCAGGACCTTGGCCAGGGCAAAGAAGGCGGACTGCAGAACGGTGTTCGTGCGCTTGCCCATGCCGACCTTGGCGGCCAGGTCGATGGCGTCGATGAGGTAGACGGTGACGTTGTTCTTGGCGATGTAGCGCTTGGCAACGGCCGGCATGTGCTGAGCGAACTCCTCGTCAGACCACTGGCAGTTGACCAGGAAGGTGCCGCCCGGCTTGACGTCGCGGACCATCTTGAAGCCCTTGATGATGTAGCTCGGGTTGTGGCAGGCGACGAAGTCGGCCTTGGTCACGTAGTACGGCGAGCGGATCGGGGAATCGCCGAAGCGCAGGTGGCTGACGGTGACGCCGCCGGTCTTCTTGGAATCGTACTGGAAGTAGGCCTGGACGTACTTGTCGGTGTGGTCGCCGATGATCTTGATGGAGTTCTTGTTCGCGCCGACGGTGCCGTCGCCGCCGAGGCCCCAGAACTTGCACTCGATGGTGCCGGGAGCGGCGGTGTTCGGGGTCTCCTCGGCCTCAGGCAGGCTGAGGTTGGTGACGTCGTCGACGATGCCGATGGTGAACTCGCGCTTGGGCTCATCCTTCTTGAGCTCCTCGAAGACGGCGAAGGCGGACGCCGGGGGCGTGTCCTTCGAGCCGAGGCCGTAGCGGCCGCCGACGACCTTGATGCCGGTCTTGCCGGCCTCGTAGAGGGCGGAGACGACGTCCTGGTAGAGCGGCTCGCCGATGGAGCCGGGTTCCTTGGTGCGGTCCATGACAGCGATCTTCTGGACGGTGGCGGGGACCACGTCGACGAAGTGCTTAATGGAGAACGGACGGAACAGGCGGACCTTGACGAGGCCGACCTTCTCGCCGTGAGCGTTCAGGTAGTCGATGACCTCCTCGAGGACGTCGCAGAAGGAGCCCATGCAGACGACGACGCGGTCGGCGTCGGGGGCGCCGTAGTAGTTGAACAGGCCGTAGTCGGTGCCGAGCTTCTCGTTGATCTTGCCCATGTACTTCTCGACGACGGCGGGCAGCTCGTCATAGGCCTTGTTGCAGGCCTCGCGGTGCTGGAAGAAGATGTCGCCGTTCTCGTGGGAGCCGCGGGCGTGCGGATGCTCCGGGTTCAGGGCGTGGTCGCGGAACGCCTGGACGGCGTCCATGTCGCACATGTCCTTGAGGTCCTCGTAGTCCCAGACGGCGACCTTCTGGATCTCGTGAGAAGTGCGGAAGCCGTCGAAGAAGTTGAGGAACGGGACCTTGCCCTCGATGGCGGCGAGGTGCGCCACCGGCGAGAGGTCCATGACCTCCTGGACGTTGCCCTCGGCGAGCATGGCGAAGCCGGTCTGGCGGCAGGCCATGACGTCGGAGTGGTCGCCGAAGATGTTCAGAGCGTGGGAAGCGACGGTACGGGCCGAGACGTGGAAGACGGCCGGCAGGCCCTCGCCCGCGATCTTGTACATGTTCGGGATCATCAGGAGCAGGCCCTGAGAAGCCGTGTAGGTGGTGGTCAGAGCGCCGGCTCCGAGCGAGCCGTGGACGGTACCGGCGGCGCCGGCCTCGGACTCCATCTCGACCACGTTGACGGGCGTGCCGAAGATGTTCTTGCGGCCCTGGGCTGCCCACTGATCGACGTGGTCTGCCATCGGGCTGGACGGGGTGATCGGGTAGATGCCCGCGACCTCGGTGAACGCGTACGATACGTGCGCGGCCGCCTCGTTGCCGTCCATGGACTTGAACTTACGTCCCATATCCTCTCCTTCAAACTCCCCGGGAACCCCCATGGCCCCCGGGACGCTTACCGTTTGCGGTTGTGCCGATGCACAATCCTCCACAGTTAGTTAGCTAGGATACCCCGTTGTTAGGTGGCGCCGGGCGCGTTTTGCTAACAAATTGGAATATGGCGCCATCTAATCCGTGAACGTGCAAGTCGCTAAAACTATTGATGGTATGTAGCCTGAGCTGGGCTAAGTTAGGCCAGGAAGGGCGCAAGAACAGGGCTTTGCCGGGCTTCTTTTTTTGTTGGAGGAAAGCGAGCCGGTCCGCCAGGCGCCGGGGCACCCAAGAAGCGTTGGGAGTGCGCACGCTGCTATTGGAATCTGGGCGGAGACACGCATGCTTGCGCGCCGATTATTACATCGAACATGCTTTTTATATCGTTTACATGGGGATAACAAAGCAACGACGTATGCGATTACCAGCCATTCCTTGTTTTTGTTACCCAAGGTGCGAGCATAGGGGGGGTATGTCTTCGTCACCAATTATCCGATGCGGGTTTACTATTTGTTTTAGTGGATATTTTAGTGGAATCTTTCGGTTCGTTATGACCCGAGTATTAGGTGGATGTGCTAAGGCGTGCTTGAAGATAGTTCGACAACGAAGGATTGTGTAACCCCCCCCGCCAACTAATTCTTATAGACCCGGCACCGGCCGCCGTCCTCGCCGCTTGGGCGATGATCGCGTGACCGCTTTAGCAAGGACAAGCGAATCAGCCCGTCGCGCGGCGGCGCACATTAATGCCATGGGTAAGCACGAGCCCCTAGCTGCCACCGGCAGCGCGGCTGCCTCCGTCTTGCTACCCGGTAGCGAATTCAACCTTCGCCCCGCGCAAAGACGCACCCATCATACGGACTCGATATCCCCCATCAGCCTAAAGCTCACAGAGGCCGAGGGAATGGGCAGCCGAACACCCGACGCCAAGGCGGAGGCCGCCGCCAAAAGGCTTCGCTCCGGTCGCTTTGTCTATAGATTCCTTAAACGCGCCTTCGATATGGTGTTCAGCTTTGCCGTGCTGGTCATCCTCAGCTGGCTATTCGTCGCCATCGCCATCGCAATCAAAATCGACGACCCGCAAGGCCCCGTCTTTTTCGGGCAAGAGCGCGTTGGCAAAGACGGCAAGCGCTTCCACATGTGGAAGTTCCGCTCGATGTGCAACGACGCCGAAGCGAAGCTCGCCGAGCTCCAGGAGCAGAACGAGAAAGACGGCCCCGTCTTCAAGATGGCCGACGACCCCCGCATTACCCGCGTGGGGCACTTCATCCGCAAGACGTCCATCGACGAGCTGCCGCAGTTCCTCAACGTCCTCCTCGGCGACATGTCCGTCGTGGGGCCGCGGCCCGCACTCCCCAAGGAAGTCGCAGAGTATACCCCGCGCCAGGAGCAGCGCCTTCTGGTTAAGCCAGGCATGACCTGCTACTGGCAGACCCGCCGCAATCGCGACTCGATCACATTCGACGAGTGGGTTGAGCTCGACCTGCTCTACATCAAGAAGTGCTCCGTGTGGAGCGACTTCAAGCTCGTAATCCAAACTATTGGCGTCGTGCTGACGGCGCAGGGGAGCTAGGCGCATGCGCATTGCGATGATTGGACATAAGCGCTACGGCTCTCGAGAAGGCGGCGTAGAGGTTGTGGTGACCGAGCTCTCCCGTCGTATGGCGGCACTCGGTCACGAGGTGACCTGCTACGACCGCTCCGGCGCAGACGTGATGACCGGCGAGTCCACAGGCTCGTCTGAGCGCTTCGTTGACGGGGTTCGAATCGTGCCGGTAAGGACGATCGACAAGAAGGGCCTTGCGGCCCTTTCGTCGTCTTATTTTGCCACCAGAGCGACAATCAAGGACCGTCCGGACGTGATTCACTATCACGCCGAGGGTCCTTGCGTTCCCCTGCCCCTTGCCAGTCGAGCCGGAATCCGCACCGTGGCGACGATTCACGGGCTCGACTGGCAGCGCGCCAAATGGGGCAAGCTTGCAAGCGCGTACATAAAGATGGGAGAGAAGGCCGCGGCAACCAAAGCCGATGGCCTCATTGTTCTTTCCTCAACGGCCAAAGACTATTTCAGGTCCACCTATGGCGCGGAGGCGGTCGTCATACCAAACGGCATTGAGGCAAGGAGGCCCCTTCCAGCCAGCGAAATCGCCACCCGTTGGGGCCTTAAGAAAGACTCTTATATTCTGTACCTCGGCCGCCTCGTTCCCGAGAAGCGCGCCGACCTTCTTATCGACGCATTCTCGCGGCTTAACACCAATATGCGCCTGGTCATCGCTGGCGGCGGATCGGACACTTCGGGTTTTGAAGCTTCCTTGCGCCAGCAGGCGGCATCGGACGGTCGCGTGATCTTTACCGGCTTCGTTACGGGCCGGCCGCTTGCCGAGCTTTACTCGAACGCCTACGCCTACGTGCTCCCGTCGGACATCGAAGGGATGCCCCTCTCGCTGCTCGAGGCCATGAGCTACGGATGCTGCTGTGTCACCTCAGACATTCCCGAATGCGCCGACGTCCTTGCCGGCTCAGGCAGAACATTCAAGCGGGGCGATGCCGACGACCTGCTTCGCGTCCTCACGGGCCTCATCAACGCCCCTGAGTTTGCTGGCGACTTAGGCGAAGCCGCCAAGTCTCACGTCCTATCTACCTACGATTGGGATTCCGTCGTCGAGCGGACCCTCGAGATTTACAGGGGAGATGCCCGATGAAGGTTATCCTTGTCAACAAATTCCATTATCTCAAAGGCGGCTCCGAGACATACTACCTTGGCTTGGCCGAAGGTCTCAGGGCGCTCGGACACGAGGTGCATTACTTTGCCATGGAAGGGCCGGATAATCTCCCTTGCGAGGACTCCGACCTGTTTGTGTCTCCCAAAGACTACAACGGCCCATCATCTCCGATTCAGAAAGTCGCCGCAGCCACTTCGCTGATATATTCCAGAGAGGCGAGACGAAAGTTCCAGGCCCTTTGCGAGCGCGTTCAGCCGGACGTCATCCACATGAACCTCGTCCATCGCCAGATAACTCTTTCCATCCTAGACGCTCCCTATATAAGGCAGCATCATGTACCCGTGCTGTTCACCTCGCACGATTACATTCTGGTATGCCCGAACTATGTGATGCTCAACGGTACGGGCGCTGTTTGCGATGCTTGCCTGGGCGGGCATTTTGCCAACTGTCTAAAGCGCAAATGCGTGAAGGGTTCCACCGCGAAAAGCGGCATGGGCATGCTCGAGGCCGAGTACCTTAAGCTGCATGGTTCTTACCGCAAGATCGACCGCATCGTCGCCCCCTCGCAGTTCATGAGGAACAAACTCCTCGAAGGCGGATTTCCAGCCCAGCAGGTTGTCTACATGCAGAATTTCGCAAAGCAGGAGATTCTGGACAACGCTGCGGACGGCACCGACAGGACCGACCGTGAAAACCCGTACTTCCTGTTCTTCGGCCGCCTTTCGAGTGAGAAGGGCGTGGACGTTCTGGTCGATGCCTTTATCAAGGCCCTTCCGTCACTTCCCGCTAAGCTCAGGCTCGTAATCGCCGGTGATGGACCGGAGAGGCAAAACATCGAAGGCAAGATCGCCGCCGCAGAAGCCGAAGCTTCCAACCGTATCGAGCTGGTCGGTTTTCAGAGCGGCGCGGATATGCAGCATTACACCGAGCGAGCTTCGCTTGCAATCGCAAGCTCGCGCTGGCGAGAGAACATGCCCTACTCAATCGTCGAGGCGTTCGCACTGGGAACCCCCGTCATCGGCACTGACATCGGGGGAATCCCCGAGCTTGTCGCGGAAGGACAGACGGGCTTTATCTGCAGGCCCGGAGATGTCGAATCACTCTCCCAGGCGATTTTGCGCAGCGCGGAGCTGATCAAAGACCAAAACGCCTACGCGACGATGCAGGAGAACTGCCGCTCATACGTTCTCGAGCGCTGCTCCCAGGCCAAGTACATGAACGACCTCGTAGCCCTCTACCAGGAGCTCATCAATAGCGAGAAGGGAAACTGATCCAAATGGCCGAAAAGAAACTCAACGGCACCGTCATCGTCACCTACCGCTGCAACGCGCGCTGCACCATGTGCAACCGCTACAAAGCGCCCAGCCGCCCGGAGGAGGAGCTCTCCATCGAGACCATCAAGAAGCTCCCCAAGATGTACTTCACCAACATCACCGGCGGCGAGCCCTTCATCCGCCAGGACCTCAAGGACATCGTGCGCGAGCTCTACAAGAAGTCCGACCGCATCGTGATTTCCACCAACGGTTTCTTCACCGACCGCATCATTGACCTGTGCGAGGAGTTCCCTAACGTCGGCATCCGCATCTCTATCGAGGGCCTGCAGCAGACCAACGACAAGATTCGCGGCCTGGAGAATGGCTACAACCGCGGCTACGCAACGCTCAAGAAGCTCGTCGAGCTCAAGCACCCCGACGTGGGATTCGGTATGACGGTGCAGGACCTCAATGCTCCCGACCTGGTGCCTCTCTACAAGATCTCCGACGAGCTTGGCATGGAGTTCGCAACTGCGTCGCTGCACAACAGCTTCTACTTCGTCGAGGCCAAGAACATCATCCACGACCGCCCCATGGTGGCCAAGAACTTCGAGGACCTGGTCAACGAGCTGCTTAAGTCCAACAGCCCCAAGAAGTGGTTCCGCGCCTACTTCAACCACGGACTCATCAACTACATCTACGGCCAGCCGCGCCTACTTCCCTGTGACATGGCGTTCGACACCTTCTTCATCGACCCCTACGGCGATGTTATGCCCTGCAACGGCACCAAGGACAAGGAGGTCATGGGCAACCTCAACGAGGAGTCCTGGGATGAGCTCTGGAACTCCGACCAGGCCGAGAAGGTCCGCGCGAAGGTCCGCCACTGCGACCGCAACTGCTGGATGATCGGCTCGGTAAGCCCGGCCATGCACAAGTACATCTGGAAGCCCGGCTGGTGGGTTCTCAAGCACAAGGCGAAGGCGCTCTTTACCAAGAAGCCCTACGACATGCACGAGCTCAAGATCGTTCGCGACTACGAGGAGGGCCACGTGACCAAGGCACAGCTCGACGCCTGCTCCACCTGCGACCTGTGCGCCACAGTGAACGACGGCCTGTCCGAGGCATCCAAGGCCGATGCGCACGTGTACGAGACACATGAGGCGATGTAGCTCAAGCATATTTGCGGCCCGATTTAGCTTTCGCTGGAGGCATGTTGCCACACACCAAACGATATGACGCCCTCGACGGCTTGCGCGCATACGCAGCCGTCGGCATAGTGTCAATGCATGTGATGACGAATGGTGGGTTCGTTCTTCCTGACCCCGTCCATCACGTAATCGGCTCGATGGGCGAGTTTGTCTATCTGTTCATGGTGGTCAGCGGGTTTTCCATGTGCTGCGGCTACTACGATCGCATGCTATCCGGAAATCTGTCCATTGTGGACTTTTATAAGCGCCGATTTGCTAAGGTCCTGCCTTTTTTTGCCCTGCTTTGTCTAGCGGACCTGATTAGCAATCCGAGCACCAGCGCGATGTGTGAAGCGTTTGCAAATATAACGTTATGCTTTGGCCTTTTGCCAAACCCAACAATGTCTGTCGTCGGAGTTGGTTGGTTTCTAGGCTTAGTATTTGTTTTTTATCTCTTGTTCCCCTTTTACTGTTTTCTGCTAGCAAATAAGAAGCGAGCTTGGCTTTCCTTTGGAATCGCGCTTGTCTACAACCAGCTGTGCAGCATCTTCTTCTTTAACAACACCCATGTTGTGGCAGGGTTTGACGGCAGGACAAACATCCTTTACTGTGCTGCTTTCTTTATTCTGGGCGGTCTCCTATTCCTTTATAAAGACGAGCTCTCGGACAAATACAGCGCTGCAAAACCATTCATATTCCTATTCTCAATTGTCATCTATCTCTATATGGCTTTTACGCATGTAAGCGCCCCGCTTCTTTTGCTGTTTTGCGGAGCCCTGCTCATCGCGGCAATCCTAAGCACGTCATGTGACGGCCTCCTTTGCAATAAAGCGGTTCGCAGGATCTCTTCAATTAGCTTGGAAATTTATCTATCTCACATGGCGATTTATCGATTAGTTCAAAAGGGTATCGGCCCGCTTTCGATGCAAAAAAATGCGCTCTCATTCGCCGCAACACTTTGCATCGTGCTGGCAGGGGCTGTTTTGCTAGCAGCTGGCTACCAAAGAGCCTTGGCAGCATTAAAAGGCCGTTTGCGTCATCGCTTAGCATGCAATGAGTGAATAGGGAGTAGCCTTGAAAGTTTTGATTATCAACCCAATTCTCTATACAAGCGAATCAGCCGACATTAAAAAGGTTGAATCCATAAGAGATTGCATGATTTGCGACCTATGCAAGGCTTTTGAAGAGCTAGGCTGCGATGTGACTTTGGCAGCTTCCAGCTTATTTAAGCCAGAAAAACAAGAGACGTTTCCTTTTAGTATTGTTTGGTTTGACAACCGCCTTCCCCAGCTGTTCAAACCGAACTGCTTCCCGCTGCTCAAAGGGCTGTGGGCGTATTTAAAAAACAACCTAAATAAATACGACCTCGTCATTTCCAGCGAGGTCTTCTCCATGAATACGCTCATTGCTTACCGGGTATTCAAGCAGAAGCTGATTGTTTGGCACGAACTTGCCAAACACAATGCAATTATGCACAAGGTCCCCTCTGTGGTTTGGTACAACCTCATAGCCCGTTTTTTAATGAAAAATGCCAGAGTAGTTGCACGATCGGTCGAAGCTAGAAGCTTTATTCGAACCTACATGAGAAACGTTGAGGATGACATCATTGAGCATGGCGTTAGTCTCGACACATTTAAGGTTTCAACCAATACAGAAAATCAATTTATCGTCTGCTCGCAGCTAATTCCTAGAAAACAGATTGAGGGAATACTTGTCAGTTTTTCAAATTATCTAACTAAATACGATAAAGACACGCTTTTGTATATCGTTGGCGATGGAGAGCAATTTGATTCCCTCAAGGAGCTAGCCTCTGATTTAAACATCGCGGACCACGTCATATTCACCGGCAGGTTGTCTCACGCAGAATTGCTGCCCCTGCTAAGCAGCTCAATTGCCCTTCTTGTAAACACTAGAAAAGACAACAATATGGTCTCCATTGTTGAATCAATCGCATGCGGTGTCCCCGTAGTGACAAGCGAAGTGCCGTACAACTCGTCATATATCAAGTCTGATGGCCTAGGAATAGCAAAGACCGGATGGTCCGAGGACGATCTCCACCTAATAGTTGAGAATAAAGACCACTATCGAGCAGCGTGCCGCAAGTACCGTGATTCACTCTCGACAATTAGAAAAGCAGAATCCTTCTTGAAATTGGTTAAATAGAGAACGGAAGAAACGTGCACTCCATCGCATATGTAGTTCCTTATTTTGGGAAATTCCCTAAAGGGTTTCAGTTTTGGTTGATGAGTTGTGGGTGCAACCCCACGATCGATTGGCTGATTTTTACCGATGATCGCACCGAGTATGACTACCCCGACAACGTAAAAGTAACTTACTTGTCTTTCGATACAATGCGAAAGCGCGCTCAGGCCATCTATGACTTTCCGATCTCACTTGAACGGCCTTACAAACTTTGCGACTTTAAACCCGCCTATGGCGAGATATTTGCTGAAGAGCTTAAAGGCTATGATTTCTGGGGCGACTGTGATATCGATTTGGTCTGGGGCGACATCCGGCGATTCTACACAGATGAGATTCTAAACAAGTATGAGAAAATTGGCTTCAACGGCCATTCAATGCTTTTTAAAAATACGCCTGAGGTTTGCGCGCGCTATCGCACCCATATCGATGGGGCGCTCGATTATCACGAGGCGTTTAGCAACGATAAGAGTTATGCATTCGATGAGCCAGGTATGGATGCAATATACGAGGGGCTTTCTATACCTGTATATAAGGGCATAGACTTTGCGAATCTACTCAAATATGACTACGGGTTTTATCTTGATTGGCAGGATGAATCTGATAGAGAGAAAAATCAGGCACAGATATTTACCTGGAAAAATGGCGAAATTACTCGGTATTACCTATATAGAGGGAATGTCGAGACCCAGGAATACATGTACCTGCATTATTGGTGCCGACCGACAACTTTTAAAATTGCCGATTACGATCCGTCTAAGCAGTATCTGATATATCCAGATGTAACCACCGATCGACCATACGAAATAACGCCCGAGTTAATAAAGCAGAAAAGCAAGAGAAGCAAAGTTAAGTACTACGCTAAAACGCTTTGGTTTAACCGACATAAGATCACGCTTGAAAGAATCATTTTTAATGTCAAGGGAATGCTTGGCTATAAATCTCAGGAGCACTAATGGCTTTATACAAGTCCTTTGATACCTTTAGGCGTTATTGGCGCCAATTCCGGCTTATCACAATTCGCGATGGCTGGAAGAAAATGGCCTTCATGAAGCGGCACGGCTACTTCGCTTCAGTCGGTGAAAACTGCTACTACCAGTCAAATTTACTGCCCGCCGAGCCCTTCCTGGTTACGCTACGTGACAATGTGGCGATTTCCGCCGGGGTTCGTATTGTGACTCATTCAGCACTGAACACCGTGTTTAATCACGAGGATCATTCTGACCGCTATTTATGCCGCTACGGTAGGGTGGAAATCGGCAGCAATGTGTATGTGGGCGCCAACGCAATCATTAACTACGGCATAACGATTGGCAATAATTGCATTATTGCTGCCGGAGCAGTCGTTACAAAAGATGTCCCATCTGGCAGCGTGGTCGGCGGAGTCCCGGCAAAAGTAATCGGCAGTTATGCAGAGTCAAAGAGGAAACTCGAGGAGTTCTCCCGGCCATACCTAAACAAGGGGCTGAGGGAACCGTGCACTGTTGAGGAAATGGTAAAGAGCGAAAATGCCTAAGGTTATCTTCAAAGCCGACGCCCCCAGCAACAATGAGCTACACGTTCGAACGGCATGGGTTGATGCTGTTAAGCTATTTGCTTGCTTCCTTGTCGTATTTGGCCATCTATACATGTCGATGGCCTCCTCGGGATTATTAGACGGTAATAGCCCGTGCTATCAGCTCCCAATCCAAACTATTTATTCTTTCCATGTGCCGCTGTTCTTTGTCTGTAGCGGCTTCCTGTATCAAGTCGATAAGGCTGGAGCGACCCCGAAGAGTCATATTCGCTCGATTAAACGCAAGGCTCTTGCCCTGGGCGTTCCGTACGTTGTTTTTTCGTCTCTAACCTTATTGCTCAAAAATATATTTTCAAGCGAGGTCAATAATCAAGCAACGCCTTTTGTACACACTTTGCTCTTCGAACCGATTGCACCCTACTGGTATCTTTACACCCTATTTCTACTGTTTTGTCTTATCCCGAGAATGGACAGCGTTCGCGAGATCACCGGCCTATTTGTTGCATCCCTTGTGATTAAGCTCATATATGTCAGTTTCCCTCTTTGCTGGGGCCTTCCTGATCTTGTTCAAAAGGTTGCATCGTGTGCCATATGGTTTGCTTTTGGCATGCTGCTATCAAATAGGGCATTCCGCCACAAAGTCCTCGACAACAAAGTGGCCTTGGCTGCCCTCATTTTTGCCATCACATTTTCATTCCTTATATACAGAAAAGCCAACAGCAATCGAGTATTTCAGTTAATTCTGGCGATGTTATTTGTTTACTCCATCATTAGCTTTGCCGTTAATACCGAAGGCCTCAAGCTCCCAAAACCGCTGCTTTCGCACCTAAGCCAATACTTTATGCCTGTATACGTACTTCATACGATCTGTGCCGCAGGAATTAGATCGGTTCTTCTGCGACTTGGCATCGACTCACTTTCCGTGAACATTATCATTGGTTTCGCGGTAAGCATAGCCGCTCCGATGGCAATTTATCGATTCACGTTATCGCATCCGTGGGCGCTCTTTTTCTTTGAGCCGGCAAAAGCGATGAAGATGAAGAAGGATGTTAATGAGCAAACTAACTAACCGTCTAAAAAGGAGTGCCGCCTCTAGGACGCTGCTGACAGACGCCGCATCAGCGGGATTAATGGCTCTTGGCTTTGGCGATAAGTATCTTGTGGGCTTAAATAGCATGTATAAGTCCTACAAATGGGTCAGTAAGAAAATGACGCCGTTTTACAAAACCTATCTTGCAACGCAAGACAGGAATGCGGCAGCATCCCGTAAATCCGGAGCAACCCCCTCTCGAACCGCTTGGATATGTTGGCTCCAAGGAATTGATTCAGCGCCTTCAGTGGTTAAGCAGTGCTACGCCTCAATCAACAAATGGCTTTGCGGCTGGAATATCATTCTAATTACCGCAGACAACTATTCTGAATATGCCTCATTGCCCGAATTCATAGTCAAGAAATGGCAGCAAGGAACAATCAGCAACACTCATTTCTCCGATATTCTGCGTCTTGAGCTTCTCGTTGAGCACGGGGGGCTTTGGCTCGACTCTACGACACTGCTAACCGGAGAAATTCCCAGCTATGTTCTGCAGAGCGATCTGTTCGTCTTTCACAATGGGTGGATGGATGAAGAGATGATTAACATGGCCAGTTGGTTCATTTATTCTGCGCAAAGCCAGAACGAGCTGTTAACTCAGACGCTTGATTTACTGATTGAATACTGGCGACAATTCAGATTTTTGAAGAACTACTTCCTAATGCACATTCTATTTCGAATCGTAAGCGACGAAAACATTGAGCTATGGGAAGACGTCCCTTACTACAATCAAATTGACAATCATCTCCTAATGAACGAGCTCCAAAAGCCTTTTAATGCTCATCGAGTTAATCAAATCAAAGCGTTAACGCCAATTCACAAGCTTACGTACAAGCTGCCCGAATGTAACGAGCTTTGCACGATTAACCACCTTGATGAAGTATATTAATCGGATTGAGAACTCAGTTGATTTAAAGGGAATCCAGTGAAGCAAATCGAGGAAACATCTGCTAAACGAAGTCTAAAGCCCTTCGTTGCCTATCTAATAATTGGACTATTAATCTTCTTTGAATTAGTTGGCGGCAGAAGCTACTTCGACGAGTTTCTATCGTTAGCGGCGATTGCCTATTTGCTTTATCTCGCCATAAAAGACGAGTTATCTCGTGCTGATTCGACGAGCATTTTTATGCTAATTGTCGTTATATTCATAGGCCTGTGCTCCAATACCGTATCGAGCATCGCCAGGACGACTTTCTCGGCATTAGTTGATATAATTGCTGAAACAAAAATACTATGGATTTTCTTCGCCGCAAAATACTATTTTCGCGGCGAGACGGCATCGAAGTTTTCGAGCTCTCTGGCGCTCATTTCTAAGATTTATATCTCAATCGGATTTATCTGTTCAATTATCTCGCAATTTATCAACATAGGAATGACCGAGTCTGAGAGGTATGGAATCAACGGCTTTAGCTTTGTATTTCCATTCAGCTTTCAGTTCCTTGCTGTCTCTCTTCTAGCAATTGCCGTTCTCATTATTTCAAAGGCGCAGAACCGACAGCGCTACTACTTAATTTCATCGATCAGCCTAATGCTCGCGACCAAAAGCTCCCCTCTGCTATTTGGGCTCATGTTCTTAACCCTGATGTTCTATTTCCGTAGACACAAGAAGCTGAATGCCTTCGTAGTTGCGCTTCTATTCCTTGGCATTGCGGTAGTGGGCTCATATCAAATTCAGACATATCTGATGAACGAGAACGCCCCTCGCTACTTATTCTTCATGCACGGCGCCGAACTTGCCGACAAGTATTTTCCTTTCGGAACCGGTTTTGCCACATTCGGTTCCGATCAAGCGGCCAGAAATTACTCGCCCCTTTACTACCAGTTCGGCTTCTCTCACCTGTTTGGCCTCAATCCCGAAGACGGGTCATTCCTCAGCGACACTTTTTGGCCGATGGCACTTGGTCAATTTGGCTGGATAGGGTTTGGCCTATATGTCGGATTATTCGTGCGCCTGCTGATGTCTTTCCCCCACAGTCGTGGAACTCAAGCCGAGTCAAAAGCTTTTCTATACTCCGCCCTTCTCTCCTATATGATTCACGCCGTGGGCTCCGCCATTCTATCCTCCTCAGCTGGTGTAATCGGCTTTATAGCTTTAGCGCTAGTAAATAGCCCGAGCATGGAATCGCGTAACTCTTTGCCCGGTGATGGAAAGATCATTGATGGAAAAATATAAATACTTTCTAAAGAACATCGGCTTGATGACTCTGAGCAACTTTGCGAGCAAGATTCTCTCTTTTTTGCTCGTGCCTTTGTATACAAGCGTGCTTACAACTGCCGATTATGGCCTTTATGACATATATACAACCACTGCGTTCCTTTTGGTTCCGCTGCTTTCGGGCGCAGTCTCACAGGCCGCGCTTAGGTTTTCTATGGATGCCGACAGCGATCGCAGCCAGGTGTTCTCTGAAGCTATTAGGACTTTTATACGGGCAAGCCTGGTAATTGTTGCTGCCATAGCGATTAATTACTGGCTTGATTTAATTCCACTATTCAACGAATACCCTGCCTATTTCGTCCTCTATTACGTATTTTGTCTTCTTTCAGATATTCTGTTGTCGTTTACGCGCGGCGTTGATCGCATATTCGATGTTGCTATCGCTGGAATTATTAGTTCTGCGGTAATCATCATTCTCAACGTGGCGCTTCTGCTCGTGTTCCCCATGGGAGTATCCGGATACTTTATCGCGAACATTTCCGCCTTTGTTGTTGTATCAATATATTTGATCATTCGCCTCAAGCTATGGGGCTATGTAACAACCTCCAGCAATAAGGCATTGAGCAGCGAGATGGCCGAGTATAGCAGGCCGCTGATTTTTGATCAGATTGCCTGGTGGATTAATAACGTTTCCGATCGCTATATTGTTACTTGGATTTGTGGCGCAGCGGCAAACGGCATTTATTCTGTTGCTTTCAAAATCCCGTCGATTCTTAATGTTTTCCAGTCGATATTCAACCAGGCGTGGACTCTGTCTGCGGTTAAAGAAATAGATGATAGCTCAGGCGAGTTCTATTCCAAGATTTATTCAATCTACAATTGCGGTCTGGTGCTGCTGTGTTCTTTATTGCTCGTAGGGGATAAAATCATTGCCCGCATTCTATATGCAAATGATTTCTATCAAGCTTGGCAGTACGCGCCCCTGCTTACCATTTCAGTTGTATTTAGCTGTCTCTGCGGTGTTTTTGAAGGTATATTTGCCGCGGCTAAAGAGACTAAGATTCTGGCCTCAACCACCATTATTGGCGCTGCGATTAACATAGCAATGAACCTGGTTTTGGTTCGATACTACGGACCGCTCGGAGCTGCCTTTTCGACGATGGTTTCCTATGGGTTCGTCTGGTTTGCGCGCCTGAAAAAAGCATCGAGTATTGTGAATTTAAATATTCACCTAAGCCGCGATTCAGCCTCCTACACAATCCTACTGCTGCAGTCGCTTCTTTTGATTCTAATTAGGGACTCAGCGTTACTGTATGCCCTTGAGTCACTTCTCCTGCTCTTAACGGTGCTTCTATACGCGGGGGATCTTAAGGTTCTTGCCGCTGGTTTGCTCGGCAAGATTAGGTCATAGTTTTGATAGTTCAATTCCACTAGGATGATCGATGGCTACTACACGAAACTCAAGTATTGAATTACTAAGGCTGCTTGCCATATTTGGCATTGTTGTCATGCATATAAATGGACCTTTGCTGGGCAGCGCATTCGGCTTGAACTCAATTTGGATCCAGCTTGAAAATAGCATTTTCAATTGTGGGGTGTCAGTATTTGTTCTAATTTCCGGCTACTTCGGTATTAGGAGAACAAGTTTCAAGATATTGCTACTTGAACTATCAGCCCTGCTATATTCTCTAGCCGGCTCTTTGCTCGTCCTATTTGTATCTGGGGGGGGTATTCCGCAGCTCATTAAAGCATTGCTGCCGTTCTCTACAAATGAATTCTGGTTCTTTACCTCTTATCTGTTAATCCTGCTATTTTCGCCGTATCTCAATGAATTTATAGACAGCGCCTCCCAGCGACAGTTCAAAAAGGTTTTAACTGCGCTCTGCTTGGTTTTCGTTCTGTTACCAAGCGTTCTGTATTTTCACCCTTTGAGTAGCGGCAAGAATATTTTGAATCTTACATTTGTATATTTGCTTGGAGGCTATTTACGTCGCTTCAATATTGAAGACAGGATCTCCAATACTCATTTATACGCTATTCTCCTCGGTTCATTTAATTCAATATTTACATTAGACTCAGTTCTGAGTGGTTTAACGGGGCGTATTCATATTCCCTTTGCGCGTGACTGCAGCATATTCGTTTTGCTTGAAGCGGTCTCGCTATTCCTCATTTTCAAAAAACGCCACTTTTGCTCTGGATTCATCAATAAAGTTGCAGGGCATGTGTTTGCGGTGTATCTATTTGAAGGTGTCTTCAGAACGTATTTAATGCCAGCGCTCGTAAACGTTGAGCTCTATTACTCTCTAACTATTTGGCCGCTCATTTCAATTCTCATTGCTTTACTAACGGCGGCTGCATGCATTTTGATTGACCTACCAGTGAATTGGTCGATCAAAAAAGTCCTGAGTCGCTGCCACCTGATTAATTCTTTTTGCGACCGCGTCTTGGAATATATTTAATCTTCGGCCGTATTGCTTCCTAGAATGTTGCTTTGCTCGCGAGATCATCTACGCTGAAAATGAAGGAAAGCCGGTTGTGGGCGTCTACCGCCTGACGATGAAGTCCAACTCCGACAACTTCCGCGCGAGCTCCATCCAGGGCGTCATGAAGCGCGCGAAGGCAAAGGACGTGCCCGTGGTGGTCTACGAGCCTACGCTGGACGCACCGGAGTTCTTCGGCTTCGAGGTGACCCACGACCTGGAGGCCTTCAAGGCCGGCTGCGACGTGATAGTCGCCAATCGCTGGAGCGACGAGCTCGCGGACGTGGTGGACAAGGTGTACACGAGGGATCTGGTTAAGCGGGACCAGGTGGAGTCCGGCCTGTGCTCGGCGGATTTAGCCTACAGCAAGGTCATCCTACCCGAGGGCGGGGGTGTATCGGCACTAGCCGATACACCCCCGCCCCCATTATTCTCGCCAATTTCATCAATAGGCAATCACTAAGGTCGCTTTTCTTATA
>ERZ506425.121-NODE-121-length-46231-cov-7.63797_pt1 | contig 46231 bp, 31 predicted proteins | sample MGYA00513667_ERZ506425 | MGnify/ENA metagenome assembly ERZ506425
ATCGACACGGCGTTGACCGCGTACGAGGAGCGGGTCGCCCCAATGCTCAAGAAGTAGGATTACCCTACGTAAAGAAATAGGCTGTACAGCATGCTGCACAGCCTATTTCTGTATGAAATACATTAAGGAACCTTGGTGAAGCCCGTGTTCTTAAGGTAGTTCTTTCCGATGGTCTGATCGTATTGAACCAGCTTGTAGTCCTCAAGGAGTTGTTGTGCCTTGCGGCTTACTTTGGTGGCCTTGATCCTATTGCCATTCTGATCCAAATACGTTGCTTTGCCTTGGCCGATGCCGCCATTGGAATCGATAACGCGACTCATAGCCGGAATCTGCTGCTTCAAGTCGGTCAGCATGGCAAGATACGGCGAAACCTTGGCATTCATATGCTCAGCGGCCAAAGGCATGAAATAGTTTGAAGAAGTGTAGGCGGTTGTGCTGGGATCGACTTTGGCCCCGTGCAAAACGGAAGTGGAATTCGACCAAATGAAGTAATCCGTTTCATGCAAGACGGTCTTATTGTTCTTATTCTCATCCGCGGTGGCATAAATACCTGGCAGGTGATCGCCGTAGAAGATCACCGTAATGGGCTTATCCATCTGGTCAAGCTGATTAAGGAAATCCGCTGTTTCCTGGTCGGTCCAGTTGATGCCCTTGGTATAGGCGTCGATATTGTATTTTTCGCTCTCAGACAGCCCCTCAGATATGTCGGCATCAACAAACTCGTTATTGTCGTAGAAATCGCCATACGGCATATGGTTCTGCATGGTTACCAGCTGCAGGAACTGAGAATCGTTGGAATCCTTCTGCTCATCCAGCAAATCGACAACGCTCTGATAGGCTTCGCTGTCGCTCACGTAAGGGGACCGGTCAATGTGATCGGTGTGCTTCAGTGGAATCTTGCTATCAAGCGTGTATAGATACGAGAAGCCAAACTTCTTGTAATTGATATTGCGCAGATACATGCTTTGCATGAACGGATGCACTGCGGTGGAACCCTTTGTTCCGTATTTCTGCGTCCAGATCTGATTGAACGAGTACGGGTCGGACTGGTTCGGCACCAACTGCTGATAGGGGACAATCAAGGAATCATTGAAGTTTGCGAGGTTCAGACCGGTCAATGCCTGATATTCAATATTTGCTGTGCCGCCACCATAGCCAGGAGAAAGCATAAGACCGGAAGTCGTGCTGTTCTTGATGTTCCGGATATTCGGTATCGGATCGGTTGTGAGGGTTATCCCCGGTACACGAGTGGGGTCGGAGAAGGTCTCGGAGAGAATCATAATCACCGTATTATCGGTGAGCTTATTCTGACGGGTCTGATTGATAGATTCCGCTTCTTTGGCATATTTCTGGGCGAGAGCCTCCATGGTCTTGCGGTTGTAATCGTTCGGCTTATCCATGGCCTTGATCTTTGACAGGCTCAGGAACGTAGTGGCAGGACCATTGGCCTGAGCGTCGCCCAAGGCATTCCAGAGTTGAGGCGTATAGCCATTGTCTTCGGCCCACTCATACGTTTTCGAGCCGGGAGTTCCAAGACCGATGACATAAGAAGTCAGGAACGCGACGCTGAGTACTGCGGCAAGGATGCGTGATGCGGTTCCTACGATGTTCTTGACATTTGCGATTGGGCGGCGCCAGGAGCAATGGATGAAACGCCTGCGTTTGTCCAATACGAAAAGAACGAACACAATAATCGCGAACCACACCACAAATTTGATGGCGCCATCGACAAACCCTTGGCTCGACTCCGGCACGAACGACATGATGCTACCGGTATCGCCTCCGGAAATAAACGTCAAATCCGCTGGAATAATCGGTTCGTTACGGAGCTGCACTTTGATGCTGTTTGCTACGCCAAATGCGGTTATCACAACACCGAAAACGAGAGTGGCAATCCAGAACCTATTGGTTACGAAAACCAGCGCGAGATAAATCAGAGCCAAACCAACAAAACTGACAAGGCAGACGTTTTTCTGCTCAACCCACATCTGGCTGATGAATCTGGTGACCTGCCCGGCCACGCTTTGAAGAGCTTTAGTGGTGTCGTCAACCACTTCGTCTTTGCCGTAGGAGGGTTCGGAATACATGCCCCATTGCAGGAAAATGACCTCAGCGGAAGTGAGTATGAAGAACACGATGGCGTAGAACGCATAGGAGAACCTCATGCGTTTGTTCCACAAAGAATCGGGACTCCGAAAGAAATCAATGATGAAGCGTATTGCTTTGAGATTAGTGAACGCGTGCCATGCTGTGCGTACGGGAGTTGTGATGCTGCGCCATGCCGTACGTACAGGAGCTGCGGCAGTGCGAATGCGCGATGCGAAGCCTCCGTTTTGTCTGTTGTCCGGATCGTTTCCGGAATCCTGACTGGTCTGATTGTCTTGTTCGGATACAGCGTCCTGTTCTTTGGCATGTTCTTGTTCGTCTATAGAGTCCTGCGTTGCACGGGTTTCCTGTTCCTGAGCTACTTCCTGCTCAATCTTGGCCTCTTGTTCTTCGGCATGTTCTTGCTTATTCATAGGGTCTTGTTCCATAGCGGCATCCTGCGCTGCTGTTGCTATCTGCTTTGCGTCAGCGTCTTCTCCGCTTTTTCCGGTTTCGGCAGGGGCCTGTGCGTTCTGCTCACTCTCATCGTTGGGCGAAGGGGTAGGAGTAGAGGGGGTGCTGCCGTTAGAGGATTCGGATTCCGCAGTTGCGTCCATGTCCTCGGGCTCATTCTCAGGACTCAGCGCTTGCGAATCATCAAACATCATTGGCATCCCTCATGTCATGCCCCGTTGCTTTCGGGCTCGTACTCCGTTAATCGACTACGCAATAGTAGTCGTGCCGGTTGGACGAACGCATGTCTGAACAAACGCTTAATGACTGCTGAGGGGGGCTTGAGCGCAGTATACAGACCATGCGGCCAAGGTAATGCCGTCAGTGATCTCTCCGTTTGCGATCATGCGCTGCACTGTTGTGGCAGGTACCCAACGCAAGCTGGCAAGTTCCCAATCGGAATTTTCAACGTGTTCGGTATAGCTGCGGGGAACCGTGATTCTCGCAACGGCGATGTCGTCGCGCAATACGCCGGTATCGGCGTGAATATGCTGCAGAATCGTTACTTGACTGGAGGAAACATGCATTCCAGTTTCTTCGACAAGCTCGCGGATAGCAGTACGAATGGGAGTCTCAGCCTCCTTTGCCATTCCACGTGGGAACTCCCACGCCCACTGCTGCGTGGCGACTCGCCAATGGCGGGCAATCAGAAAAACGGAGTTACCGTATTCGTCTGGCTGTTCCACGATGCAAACAGCGCCGGGTCTGCCGTTCTTTACGGATGCCACATGGAGCTGTAGATGCTCACCTGTTTCACGAACAATTGCCGTGCTTTCCATCACTGAGAAATCAGCACCGCCATGCTCGTGGAACACCTCACGCTCCGATTCGATGACGAGAGGCGGCAGGGCATCCTCAACCGGTACAACAGGTTGCCGAACATGCGGGCTGTGTTCCTGTGCTGCATCCATCTGTCAATCTCCTATAAAAACGACTGTTTTGGTTGACGACCGTACACTACGGCCCCATTGCAAGAGCTCCATGAAATCGGGGACTATGGAAATAAGCCAAGCGATAAGAACTGCAAGGCCAACAGGGAATGATCCGTTATTGAACCACACTTGATCGCATAGCACAGAGACAAAGGCCAGAACGGCAGCAACAACGGTCTTGATCCCAAGAGCTTTGGCATCATCATGCAGGCTGTGCTCCTCGCTGGCCTGCTGTACCAGATATGCCATATTCTGCGTGTATCTGCATTGCTTGCGTGCTGGGGTGCTAGGAGAGCAATCACGCCAAGCCCTGATGGCGGAACGAGACTGATAACAAAAACAAGCGAACACGTGGTAGGGCATATCCCCCAGAATGGTGGTGATGGATCCGGAAAGCAGCAGGGATGCTGAAGAGGGTTTCATGATGCGCTTGGTAAGTGCTGCCCACGCTTTGCGCCACGGTTTTTCTTTGCCGGAATGCTGGTTGGGCTGTTCGTCATGTTGAGCAGGAGATTGCTCCGATGCATCGGCCATATGTTGGCCGGCTACCTGTTCATAGGAGTTTTCGGGAGCGGATACGGCAATCAGATACGAGCCCAGATGGGTAGCCAACGATCGTTGATATACAAACTGATACCAATCTATAAGCAGTTTTTTGGTAAGTATGGGGCTTTCGTCGTTGGCGGGGGAATCCGGTAAATTGCTGTCTTCGATAGTTTTGAAAGCGGTCGAACGTATGTTTTTCTCCATGATCAGATTGAGTGTCGTATTGAATTCAGTGGAATTGCTGTTATTCACTGGCTGCGAAGTCTGTGATTGCTTATTGGCGACATAGTCGTTCAAGATATTGGCATGTTTTTTGGCTTGTTGCGCAAAAACTTTTTTGAAATCCGTAAGCTCTTTCATGTTTGCGGTGCGTAATGCGAGGACGCGCTCGCGTATACTCGGTGCATTCTGATTTTCATAACGTACTTGTCCACAGGCAACGGCATCCAGCCATTCCTGCCAGCGCTGAGCGAGGAATGCGAAACAGTCGTCGCTTTTACCGAAGAACGAGGCGAAGGCGTGAGCAATGACATCCGGTAATTTCGCATTCCCGTTTTTCCATTCTTCGATTCGGTGGGCAAGATCGTCGTAGAACCGCTGTGTCTGGGAACGAGTCTCGCTTTTCGATATGAATTTGTTAAAAATGCTGTATTCCATGGACTTGATGGTGTAACGCTTCGCGCCTATGCCGTTACGTTCGGCGTTATTTTGCGCAGCATCAAGCGTAGCGATAGTACACTCGAACAAGCATTCCTCGAATGTGTCGGCACGGCCGGAAATGGTGATCGAAGGGCCATCCTTGTACGACTTGCCTAGTAATGCGTTTACTGTGCTCGGGCCTAAAGCCAAAAAGAACACTCCGTCACATACTTCAACATCGGTGAGCATGATCTGCGGGCAGTACAGGTATGCGGTGCGGAGTATTCCCGCGAAATATGTGGCGAATTGCGTGTGCTCGTTCAGCAGATTCTCACAGACGCGACGCTCATGGTCCTTGTGCCAAAGATTCTCAAACACAGTCGATTGCGCTAATGGGGAATTCTGCTCATCTTGGAACGCTTCGGCGAGTAATTTCCGCCATGCCCGTTTCTGCTCGGTGGAATCAAAGTTGGTGACCATGATGGCACGCGGTCGCAGTGTGGAAGTCTCTGGATGACGGCTGGATGTTGTGCTCACAATCATTGATTGTAGCGACGGTTTTGTGCGAGCGACGCCTGTTCTCCCCTCACTGGCCCTGGCGCCTGTAGCGTTCCTCGGTCGCGGCCTTGGCGGGCTCCCACCAGGCGCGGTTGGCGGTGTACCATTCGATCGTCTGCCTCAGGCCGGACTCGAAGTCGGTGTGCGTGGGCTTCCAGCCGAGCTCGGTCTGCAGCTTGGTGGAGTCGATGGCGTAGCGGCGGTCGTGTCCCGGGCGGTCCTTCACCCAGTCGAACGCGTCCTCGGCCCGGCCCATCATTTTCAGGATCATGCGCAATACGTCGATGTTGTTCCGCTCGCCGTCCGCGCCGATCAGGTATGTCTCGCCGATCCGGCCCTTCGTCAGGATGGTCCACACGCCGCTGGAATGGTCCTCGGTGTGGATCCAGTCGCGCACGTTCTCGCCCCTGCCGTAGAGCTTCGGGCGGATGCCCTCGAGGATGTTCGTGATCTGGCGCGGGATGAACTTCTCCACGTGCTGGTACGGGCCGTAGTTGTTCGAGCAGTTCGAGATCGTGGCGCGGATCCCGTATGTGCGGGTCCACGCGCGCACGAGCATGTCGCTCGCGGCTTTCGTGGAGCTGTACGGCGAGCTCGGATGGTACGGGGTGTGCTCGGTGAACCTGGCCGGGTCGTCCAGCGCGAGGTCGCCGTACACCTCGTCGGTGCTCACGTGATGGTAGCGGATGCCGTGCTCGCGCACGGCCTCCAGCAGGCGGAACGTGCCCTCCACGTTGGTCTTGAGGAACGGCTCCGGGTCCGCGATGGAGTTGTCGTTGTGGCTCTCGGCCGCGTAGTGCACGATCGCGTCGTGGCCCGGCACGATGCGCTCCAGCAGGTCCGCGTCGCAGATGTCGCCCACCACGAGTTCCACGCGGTCCTCGGGCAGGCCCGCGATGTTCTCCGGGTTGCCCGCGTACGTGAGCTTGTCCAGCACGGTCACGTGCACGTCCGGGTGGTTGTTCACCACGTAGTGCACGAAGTTCGAACCGATGAAGCCGCAGCCACCGGTCACGATGATGTTATGGGGAGTAAACAGTTTTTCGGTCATAGTGCATGAACCATATGAGTGCTTTGACGTCGGCATTGCTTATGATGCCTGTGCCAATCGCAGTAAGCTGATGGTCAGTGCTTACCTTGGACTTTGCGCACGGCAACTTTCATAAGCTCGCGCTGCTTCGAACCAATAGGTGCTAGCACATCCACATATTTGCGGATTGGGCTGTCCTCGGCAATGGCGCGCTCGTGGTGCTGTGGAGGCTCGATGCCGGCAAGCAATGCCATCATCTGCAAGGAGAACGGCGTCTTGCTCGCATAGTTCCAATACAACGGCCCGAAATCGCACCACGGGTTCTTCCACGGCTTGTCGTAATCGGCATAGTGCACAATCTTCGGAGATTTACGCGAAGCCATGTATTCCTGGAACATACTTGCCGGAGCGAAATCGAATACGCCGTGTACTCGCCCGCCGCAGTCGTGCATCACATTCCATGCATAAGGCAGATAGGTGACCGATCCTTCGCATTCCATATTGAGAATGTCCTGGTCGTTATAGATGAAGCCCGGCTGTTGTGCGATTTCCAGCCATTCATGCACGGAATGGATCTCACGCATCTTTTCCAGATTCATCACCAACACACCGGCCTGGAAATACCCGTAGGGCTTCGTCATATGCAATTGACGTTTCGCATATTCCGCGCGTTCACCGTTTTTCATATTCAGATTGCCGATGAAATCAATATCCGGCACGGCGCCGATCGCATTGTTGCCCAGATCAGTGTCATACAATTCCGAGATATCGCCGTTCACCACCATGTCGCAGTCTAAATACAGCACCTTCTTGTAGAAGGGGAGAGCCTCCTGAATGATGAAGCGGTAGTAGGTTTCGATGCTGATATGCGCGTTGTTGGTGGTGAGATTGAACCCGTCGATGGCACGGCTTACGTCGTAGAAGCGCACGGTGGCATTCTCGAATTGCGCGAGGAAATCGGTGATGTTCTGCTTGTTCTCCGCCGAGATGTTTCGTTCCAACACAATCACGTCATAGTGGCGTTCGCACGATGCGTTCTTCAACATCGAATAGATGGTGGTGGTGAGCATCGGCACATAGTTGTCGTCGGCGGCGAACAGCACCGGCACGGTGAAACGAGGATTCGTATCCAACGGTTCCAATGGGGAGAACGGTTCCGGATTGGTGAAATGCACGCACTGCAGGCGTTTGATCTTCCAGTTCGCGCCGGTGCGCTGCTTGTGCGCGAGGAAGATGTTGAGCAGACGCTCGGAAAGATGACCAGGGGTGCGCAGGGTCTGCACATCGGCGGCGGAATGATCCCAATGCGCGGTGAACTCGCTGAGAATGGGGAACAGCCAGGAGCAGTATTCCTGGAATATCGCCTTTTTCATAATGAACATGTTGCAGAAGGCCGCACGGGTGCCGTTGAGTACGACGTCGGCATCTTCACGATAATCGGGGTGCATCGCGCATAGCACATCGTACATGTGGCGCAGATCCTTGAGCTGCAGATGCGGATCTGCGTCCCAATGGTCTTTGAGATTAGTGAAACCGTCGAATTCGCGCACATTGTTCAACGGCGTGGTGATGACATCCCAGCCTTCCACCGCCTGCGCGATGGCAGCATCGTCAAGACCGTATTCGGCAATGGATTCGGCGTTGATGGCGGTGTCGATAATCTCGCCGTAGCTGTTCTGCTTGTGTTCGGTGGTGGTGAAGTCGAAATAGCGGCGGTAATGGCAGAAGCCGTAATAATCGGCGTCGGCATTCTTCCAAGCCCAATACTGTGCAGTGAGCTCGCAATACATGGGGTTCTTTTCGGAGATATTGTCTCCGGTGTTGTCATGCAACGTGTTCTCGAACAGCGGTTTGCCTGCGGCCTCCGCATTCGCGGCTCCGACCTGAATGGGCAGAATACTAGCGCAATCGGGGAAGACGGCCGGCTTATGCGCCGAAACGAAGATTTTGATGCGCGATAGCTGCGCCGACTGTGCTGGCTGCGATGGCTTGTGCGTAGGCAATGGGTGCTCCCGTCCTTGCGAGGTTGACGTAACAACAGACTGCCCACCAGCCTAGCGCGAGTAGTGGCTGTTCAGGCATATGGCGTTGCTCTCTGAAAAATTTTCGCACATGATAACCCGGGTTGCCGCATTGCCTGCATATTTTCGGCGCCTCAGCCGCCGCCTGTCGCTACACTGATAACCATGCATTCGTTCCGAAAGTCCCGGAGAAGGTCACAGCAACAGTCCCGAAACATGTTTCACGGGATGTTTCACGCTGCCATTCGCCGTGCCAGTGCCGTTGCCACCCGCCGTGCAATCGCCGCAGTTGCCAGCATTGCCGCCATCGCGGGCCTTGCGGCATGCGGGCAGCCCGCCGACACCCGCACGCACATCTCCGTATGGAGCTGGGAACCAAGCATGGAAACGGTCGTGCAACGATTCGAATCCGAAAACCCGGACATCGCCGTCGACCTGACCAGCATCTCCGGGTACGACAACCTGAACACCGCCATCCAGGACGGCTACAACATGCCGGACGTGGCGCAGGTCGAATACCATGCCCTGCGTCAATACGCGGTATCAAGCCAGCTACTCGACCTGACCGGCAGGGTAGGCTCCGACTTCGGCAGCTTCTACACGCCCGGCACCTGGGCGTCCGTGCACCTGGCCGACAATGTATACGGCCTGCCCATGGATTCCGGCCCCATGGCCTTCTTCTACAACAAAACCGTGTTCGACGACGCCGGTGTGGACGCCACCAAAATCAGAACATGGGACGACTATTACAAGGCCGCCAAAAAGATCAAAGCCACCGGTGCCTACATCACCGCCGACTCCGGCGACGCCAGCTTCTATGACGCCATGATCTGGCTCGCGGGCGGCAAGCCATTCGCCACCAGCCAAGACGGCAAGAACGTAACCGTCAACCTCACCGGAGACAAAGGCGTAAGGAAATTCACCGCGTTCTGGCAGAAAATGATCAACGAAGACCTCATCGACACCCGAAACGCCACATGGTCGGACGGCTGGAAACGCGGGCTCGGTAGGGGCACGATCGCGTCCGTGTTCTCCGGAGCGTGGATGACCTCGCTGCTGCAATCCGATGTTTCCGGCAGCGCAGGCCTGTGGCGCGTCACACAAATGCCGACCGCCGACGGCAAACAAGTGACTGCGGAAAACGGCGGTTCCGCGATATGCGTGCTGCAATCCACACGCAAACCGGACGCAGCATACCGTTTCGCCGAATTCGTGGCGCATAACGCCGAAGGCATCAGCGCCCGCGTGGACGGCGGCGCATTCCCCGCCGACCTGCCCACATTGACCAGCCCCGAATTCCTCAGCCGTACCACCATCAAAGACTCGCGTGGACTCGACATCCCCTATTTCGGCGGGCAACAGTTCAACCGCGTACTGGCCCAAGCCGCGAAAAACGTGACGACCGGCTACCAGTACCTGCCGTTCGAAGTGTATGCGCGTAGCGATTTCAGCGCGACCGTGGGCACAGCATACCGGTGGGCGAACTCGTGGCATTCTTATGTGAAACGGCAGAAAGCCGTGAAGGAAGGGCTGCTTGACGATGACGGCAAGCCCCTGAAGCCATTCGATAAGCCGACCGATAAAGTCACGTTGAAACAGGGCATAGCCCTGTGGGAGAAAGACATCAAGGAATACGGTACGAATCAGGGCTTTACCGTGCAGTGAACCGGCATGCGACGCTCGCTGCATAGCGCCTGCTGCGCCACAGTGCGCTCACCGCACGTTGCGCTTGTAAATCAGCGCCATGCCCTTGAAAATCAGATCCGGATCGTACACGTCGATCACATCGGTATCATCCTTGAAAATCCGACCCAAGCCACCGGTCGTAACCACCTTGAATGGTTCGCCGATCTCCTCACGGAACTGTTGCACGGTACGCTCGATGCCGCCAAGGAACGTGTAATACAGGCCGGCCTGCATGGCGGAACGTGTGTTCGTGGCAAGAATCGACTTCGGGCGCACGATCTCCACCTCGGGCAGCTGCGCGGTCTGCCCCCACAGCGCTTCCGCACCGGCACGAATACCCGTGGTGATATAGCCGGCACGGATCGTGCCCTTGCCGTCGACGTAATTGAACGTGGTCGCCGTGCCGAAATCGGCCACCAACACCGGGCCCCCATACGTGTAATACGCGCCGACGCAATCGGTCAGGCAATCGGCACCCATGGTCTTGGGATCATCCATATGGATGTTGATGCCGGTTTTGATGCCCGGCCCAACGACCATCGGCTCGAAACCAAGGAACTTGATAATCGAGGCGCGGAAGGAATGCATGACCTTCGGCACCACCGAGCATACGATCACATCCTCCACGTCACGCCGCGTATACCCGCTGATCTGCAGGAACTGCGAGATCATCACCGTGTACTCGTCCGACGTGTGCAAGGCCTTGGTGGTGATGCGGTAGGAGCCGACGATGTGCTCGCCCTCCAGAAAGCCGATGACGATGTTGGTGTTTCCGATATCTACGGCCATCAGCATGGCAGTGTTCTCCCTTGGTTCGGTTGCCGCGCGGCTGTACGCCACGTTGCGTTGTTCATTACTGAGAGTGTACGCCTCTTCCGGAGTGCGGTGGCGATAGTGCGGTGGCGATTCAGGCGGTTGCGCGCAGCGAGGCAAGACGGAGCAGTAACTGGCGGGCCAGATCGGTTTTGCCCATTTTCCGCCACTTTTCGACATTCGGCTGTTGCGGCTCCTGATCGGTCGAGGTATCGCCGCAGGCGGGGGTGAGCACGGTCACCACATTCGTGTCCGTGCCGAAACCGGCGCCGGCATCGCGCAGATTGTTCGCCACCAGCATGTCGCAATGCTTGTCGGCAAGCTTTTTTGCAGCGTTCTCGATAAGGTTCTGCGTTTCCATGGCGAACCCGCACAGCACTTGCGATCCGTCGGTGCGCTTGTGGGCGCCGACCCAGGCGAGAATATCCGGGTTGGCTACCAGTTCGATCTGGATGCTGGAACGTCCGGCCTTCTTGATTTTCTCGCCGGCCACCTCGCTGACGCGGAAATCGCCGACCGCCGCGGTCATCACGATAATATCGGCAGTTTTGTAAGCTTGCTGCACCGCCTCGAACATCTGCCGTGCGGTGGTCACATGAATGGTTGTGATATTCGGTTCGGCAGGCTCGGGCAGACTGACCGGGCCGCTGATCAACGTGACGGTTGCGCCCAGGGCCGCCGCCTCATGCGCGAAGCCGTATCCCATCTTGCCGGTGGAATGATTGGTCAGGAAACGCACCGGATCCAGCGGCTCCTGGGTTGGTCCGGCCGTGACCAGCACATGCAGGCCGTGGAGAGGCCGGGAATGGTTGCCCGTGCTGTTTGCGTTGCTGGCGTTGCTGGCGGGGGAGTTCTGCCCTGGCACCTGCGTGGTTTCGCCCAGCAGCTCGTCTACCGCCTGCTCGATCACGGCTGGTTCCTCCATACGTCCCTTGCCGGTATCGCCGCACGCCAGATTGCCGGACCCAGGCTCCACAATCGTCCAGCCAAGCTCCTTGCACATGCGCAGATTGCGTTGGGTTGCCGGATTCTCGAACATGTGCACATTCATAGCCGGGCAGAGCACCTTGACGCTGCCGGAATAGGCGAGAATCGTGGAGGTGAGCGTATCGTCCGCCAGCCCCGCGGCGATGCGGGCGATGATGTCGGCGCTGGCCGGCGCGATGACCAACGCGTCCGCCCAGGCGGCATCCGCGATGTGGTTGATGGAGGCGGGAACGGTGGGGTTGCTGGTCACATCGCCTTGGATGGCGGCGGCTGTGACGTTCGGGAACATGGCGGTCCGTGTCTGTGTGTGCGTTAGCGAAGCGAAGGTGAGTGGGGTGACGAACTGTTCCGCCGCCACTGTCTCAATCACACGCACCTTGTGACCTGCTTTGGTCCAGTCGGATGCCAGATGGCATGCCTTGAACGCTGCGATCGATCCCGTGACTCCCAGAAGAATATGCGCCATGCCCGCCAGTATACAAACCGTCGCAAACGAGTGGGACCCAAGTTCATCTGGCTCATCTCATCTGGATTGTCGGCTGCCTTGGTTCGGATTCGACCGTCTTGCGGTATGCGACGGCGGGCATGGCTTCGGGCGCCGGTTCGCCAGATGCTTGGCGAAAGGCTTACCGGTTTTGCTGAAACGCGCTGACGTAATGTGCACCGTTGTGTACGAATGTGTACCGTTGTGTACCGGTACGTTGGCGCACGTACGGGAGAAGAAGGGATCAACGTGTCATGCGCCCCTCGTAGTACAGGGTTTCACGCAGATTGCCGTCAATCACGCCCGCGAAATGCTGCTCGTGCTTGGCCACTGCGGGTGAGCCCAAGTCGCTGGCGTTCTGGTATGCGGCCTGATGGTATCTCAGCCAATGGCTGAGCTCCTGCCCTTCCGAGGCGTTCGGCACCTGTGCGGCGGCATATGGGTTCGGCGAGGGAATGATCACGCCATCCTCCACCACTTGCGGTGCGCTGGGCGTTACCGTGCCGCGAACGGTCAGCCAGTGTTCCGTCTGCGGATTTTGCGCACCGTCCAACGCGGCAACCAGCTCGTCGTTCATTTCGATGCTGGTCACCCATGTCTTTTCGGGAATCGGATGATTCGCCACCGGGGAGCCTGCCGTCACCACATGCCGGATGTTGAACTCGTCGGCCCGGTCGGCGGCGATCTGCGCCGCCACGATGCCTCCCTGCGAGTGTCCGATCAGCGCTACGGAATCATCGGGCTGAATACCCGCCTTGCGCATCGCCTCCACCACCATGCGCGCGCTGTCCGCCTGTTTACGCTGCTCGGCATCGTCGCTCATCAGCTCGATGTTCTGCTCCCATCCGAATGGTGAATCGGCATGCCCATCCGTGCCGGGAATAGTTACCAGCCAGGCGTTCGTGCCATCCTCGCGTTCGTAGCGTTGTACGGTGATGGTGGCGTATTGCAGCCCTGACCCCAGCTTGTATTTGTCTTCGCCGAGCCTGCGCAGATGCTCCAACGATTCCGCCACGGAGGTGCTCGGGCCGACCATGTCCACGGTTGAACGCACGCGGCGAACGGTCAGGGTATTGCCCTGCGCAAGATCTTTTGCAGGGGCGGAATACTTGCTGATCTTCCCCGCCGACTGGTTCACCTCATCCGTGGAGAACAGGCCCTCGATGAGCGACGAGCCGGCGATCAGCGAGCCGATTCCGGAAAGATAGGCCTCTTGAAACGGCGCAGTCACCCAGGATGCCGCCGATGGTTTCGGCTTGCCATCATTGATCCAGCTTGCGCCCAGTCCGCCAAGAATCAATCCGAACATGCCCAGCGATACCCAGCCGGGAGCCGCCTTGGTCACGGCTTGGCCGGTTTCGTTGAACGCCTGACGGGCTTTCCAATCGGCTTCGCTGTACAGACTGTGCGCGCGAACCAGCAGATCGGCCATGCTGCGCAGCTTCGAACCGTCGGCATCGCAATGCCTGGCATTTTCGGTGCATAGCGAGATAAGACGTTCGTAAGGGAGCGTGCCGTGTGCGACCGTGGGCGCTACGCCTACTCCGGTGCTGCCCATGCTGCTTGCGCCGGCGAGCGCCATCGTGGAGGTGGGGGAGGCTGGAGTGGGGGAGGCGGCGATGCAGCTGGTAATGGTGTTTGATGATGGTGTGGCTATGGGAACTGTGATGTTGCCGGATAATACTGGGCAGAGTGGCACGCTGGTGCGGTCGCGGGCGAGGTCCATTGCTGCTTGCCGCCAGGCAATGCCGTGCGCGATGAGTTTGCCGCCGGCATCGTCCAGTGCTGTGGCCACGCGGCGGTAGTCCTCTTGTGTGGCTGGTGCTAGTTGGTGCCCGCCGTATATGTATGACGTGACCTGCCATCCCATCATGCGCCTCCTTGCGGTGTGGAGACGTGTGCGATGTGCGCGATTTGGGCGGTGGAGCGTGCTTCGTCATCGTGTGTGCTCAGCGAATTGCGTATGGTGAGCAGGCGGTCTCGATAATGGTCGGCTGCTTTGCCTGTCCAATCGATGCTGTGTGCCGTGGCTAGGGTTTCGCGTATCGATCCGTGGATGGATGCGCTGCTGGCGGCGAGTGTGATGATGCGCTCGTGCCCTTGTACTGCGATGTTGAGGCATGGGCAGGTGGTGGCTGCCGTTGCCTGTGTGGTGGCGAGGAGCGATGTTGTGTGGTGGCCGGAAAGTGATGTGATGCTCATGCGTTCATTGAACGGGAGGCGTTGGCGGGTTGTCCAGCTGGATGGGGGGTGTGTGGTCGGAGCCTTCGGGTTTCGTCACAGGTTCGTCACAAGGTGCTGGTTGTGTGCCGTTGTGTTCAGTCAGCTGTGGCGTTTTTCTGCGGTACTGGTGACATATGCTGTGACTGAAGTGACAGAATATGTCACTCCAGTCACAGCATATGTCGCAAACCCAGCAGTAACCGTCATTAACACTGCATTGGTTGTCGCAAACCCCGCGGTATCCGCATGAGCCGCGACTCGGTGCCACTGTTCGCTGCCTCGCCGCGCCACCGGTCACCAGGGTTTGTCGGTCTGCTGTTTCTTGTTGCCTTTGTCGGTCTGCGTGTTTGTTGAGGGGTTGGTGTCGGTGGATTGCTGGTTCGCTTTGAGCAGTTCCTCCACCTGCTTTTTCTGTTCGTCGGTCAGGCCGCTGGTGTCGTTGGCTGTGGAATCCTTGGTGCCGTTGCCGCCCTCGACGCCGTTGGTGTCGGAACCGGAGTTTGCGGAGTTGCCGCCTTGCTGAGCGGCGAGCTCCTGCTTGATGCGTTGGGTGAGTTTGGATGAGACTGCCGCGTTGGCGCTGATCGCCTCGCGTAGTTGCGGTAGCAGCGCGAGGTTGAGTCGTGCGGCGTCTTCGAATTGGGCATCGGTCTGCTGCTGGCTGGCGTTCAGGGCGTCGAGGTCGGCATCGCTGCGTGCGGCCTGCTTGAGGTTGCTGTTGAGCGAGGCTGTCGCCTGGTTGAATCGCGCGGAGGCCGATATGTTCAGGCCGGTGAGTACGGCGAATGCGAGCGCTATGACGGCGATTGCGATCATTACGATGCGTATGGCGAGCGATGCGCGCGCTTGGACTGTGGGCGCATGTGATTCGAGGGATACTGCCGATCCGACTATGGCGTTGCTGGTGCCGGTGGCGTTGTTGGCGCTGGTGGTGCCGGCCTGTGTGTGGGCTGTGGTGTTGCGTCTCATAGCAGTCTCCTCGACATTGCGATGGTTGAGCCCATTTCCCAGGCGATGAGTATGAGCGCTATGGCGGCCAGCGGCCATACTACGGGGTTGGTTCGGGTGCGTTGTTTGGCGGTTGCGCCCACGCTCCACTTCTTTGACGCTTCGGCGGATCGGCCGTTCGCCATGGTGTTTTGTGCGGATGTGGTCACCATGCTGCCGCCCAGCTCGTCGGCCAGGTTCTTCAGTGTGGTTTCGTCCATTTTCGAGATTCCCGGCTGGCCGGTGTCGGGGTCGGTGACCCACTGTTGTGCGTTGGAATTCTTGGATTCAGCGGAACCGGATTCAGAGGATTCGGAGGAGTCGTCGGATTTGGATGAGTCGGATGATGCGCCATCTTTGATCAGTGGGATCCTGCCGCCTGCTGTGGAGCCTACACCCACCACGATCGCGTCGTTGATGTAGTGGCGCAGCGTGGAGAAGGTGCGCCTGGATTGCGCCGAGGTCTGCTCGCCGTCCGTGATCAGGTACAGTACGATCGCGTCGTCGGGGTGCGTGGTGCGTATGTCGTTGAGCGTGGTGATGAGCTGGTCGAGCGGCGCGTCCAGCGAGGATCCGGACGATACGCTGGTCGCTTCGGGGGCGAGCGTGGTCGCCCAATTGCGGATTGCCGCCGCGTCTGGCGTGAGCGGAACGTCGAGCGTGCCGGATGCGCCGAAGCGTACTGCGGCGAAGCTGGAATCCGCATATGCCTTCGTCACGTCGTCCACGGCCTGCTTGGCCGCATTCAGGCGCGTGGTCAGCTCGTCCGAACCGTATGCTGCGTCCTTGACGGCCATCGAACCGGTCACGTCCACGGCCATCACCACGTCCGTGTTGTTCACCGCACGGCTGGTGGTCGATACCGTCATGCTCGGCCCCAGCGCCATCGCGCCCACCGTCAGGCAGATCAGCATGCGGCGTACGCATGAGAGCATCGTCTCGTCGCCCGCGTCGCCGAACGTGTGGCGTACGACCTCCACAATCGCCAGCGTCAGCATCACCAGCGCGATTGTGCCGCCGACCGGCCAGCCCAGCAGGGGAGAGAAGGTGAATGTGCTCATCGCTTCAACCTCCAGACGAGCAGCAGCCATATGGTAACGATTACAGCCAATGCCAGCACCCACCATGCCGGATCGTCCACCATCGACGCCTTGGACGAGGCTTGGCTTTCCTTGTTGCGGCGCGTGTTGATGTCACGCACGAGCTCGTTGACGCTGGTGCCGTTCGACTGGGTGAGGAACGTGCCGTGATGCGCTTCGATGAGTTTGCGCATATCCGTGGTGGCGTTTTCCTTCTCGCTCGCTTCAGGCCCGGAGAACAGACCATCCACGGTGATATTCGCCTTGGACGTCAGGTTGAGCGCCTGGTTGAGGGTGTACACGGGCGTGCCGGAGACCATATTGTCGGTGGCGAGCACGATGGATGCCGCGCGGCTGCGTTCGGCGCTGCCTGCCGTGGAAGCCGAACCGTAGGTGAAGCCCGGCAGCATGGCCGCGCAGGAGACCACGCCGTCGCCGATCAGCGAGGTGGCGTCCTTGCGGTTCTGCGTGCCTTCAAGCCAGTCGGAGATGCGCTGGTAGTCCTCGTCGCTCATCTTGTCGATGTCGTCCTGCGACTGCACGCCGCTGAGCGCCTTGCTGGCAAGCTCCAACTGGTGGCTGACCAGCTCGTAGTCATCCGTCAGGGGGAACACGGTGCGCGACGTGGAGTTGAAGATGCTCATGCCGATGCGTTCGCCTTGGAAATGCGAGACGAGATCGCGGTACGTGTCGATGACCTCGCGGTCGTACGGCAGGGTGGATCCGGAAACGTCGAGACAGAGCACGATATCGCGGCTGCTGGCACGTTCCTCACCCTGATCGACGGTCGCCGGGCGGGCGATCAGCGCGAAGGTGAGAAGAAGCGCCGCTGCCATCAGCGCCGCGGCAGCACGGTTCAGCAGACGCCATTGGCGTAGCAGCTGCGAAGCGCGTTCGGTGGCCAGATCGTCGTCCATCGAGAACACGCGAACAATGTTCTCGGCACTGTGTTTGCGGGCGAACGCGATGGACAGGACGATAATCGCCAGCGCGACCATCGCCCCGACCAGCGCGGCCCAGGGGCTTTGCCAGGAAAGCTGCATCAGCGTCCCCACCTTTCCACCAGGGTTGAAGCCCAGCCGGCGGCATCGTCGACGCTCACCTCACGAGCGTGCGTGTCCACTGCGGAATCCGCGTATTCCGGCGGGTACAGCGCCGCGATGGTCATGCGCAGCGTATCCAACCCGGTGCGGGTCGAAGGATTGCGGGGCTCACGGCGAATATCGGTAAGCGTATGCGCGTGCAGGTCGCGGCCGGTGTGCGCGGATGCGATGCCACGGCAGATCGCCGCCAGTTCAATGAACGCGGTTTCGCGGTCGATCTGCTCGGCATGGTAGCGGCGTACCACGTCGTCGATGCGCCTGTGCCATGAGGTCTTGACGGTATCGTCCAGATGGGCGCCGCGCGGCTGCGGCTTGTCGCGATTGCGGCGTGGGCGCGACAACAGGACCGCGCCTGTGACAAGCGCTATGGCGAGCACTGCGGCGAGCGCCGCGGCAACGATCAGCGGCGTGGCGATGTCAAGCTGGCCGACCGGCTGCAAATCGTTGGTGTCCACGGCCAGAACGCTTATCGGGGAATGCGGTGCGAGTGCGGAGGCGATCATATGGATGTTCATCGGCTGTCGCCTCCCAGTCCTGTTGCAGGCGCAACCAGATTGCGGGTATCCTTCGCCAGCGCACGCGACACCAATCGTATGAAATCGTTGAACACGGCTTCGCTGGAACCGGCGTGAATCATATGACCCCCCATGTGCGAAAGCTCGCGTTCCAGGGCCGCGGCCATGTATTCGCGGTGCGTGTTCACCTCCGCTGCGGCATGCTTGTCCCGCAGGAAGGCCGGCAGTCGGCGCCCCGACAGCGCGTCGGTGACGGTTGCGCCTGCAGCGGCGGCGAACGGGTTCGCCGTGGCCACGTCGATCAGCGTCAGCGGGTGGGTGCGCGTAATGCGGTGGATCTCCTGAAGATGCTCCTTGGTCAGTGCATGCTCGTCGGTTGCCAGCACGATCAGCGCGTTGCGGTCCTTGATGCGTCGTGCATACGCGAGCAGGGCGTCGATATTGCGCGTATGCTCCCACTTGCGTTCCAGCGCACTGTCCAGCGTGCGTTCGAACTGGTAGAAATCACCGTTGAACGGCACGCGCGTAATGCTTGCGGCGTCGCCGAACACCAGTGAGATCTCGTCGGAACGGCGTAGCGACAGCGCGGCGAACATACGCAGCGCATTCGCGGCGATCTGGTATGCCATTTCGCCCGACTCGCATGAGGCCGTCATTTCACGGCCCACGTCAAGCAGCAGCCATACGCGTGACGTGACCAGCCGTTCGCGTCGGATCACCATAGGCCGCCCTTGGCGCGCGCTCGTCTTCCATTCGATCAGTCGTGCCTCGTCGCCCGCCTCGTAGGCACGGACCTCCATCAGCTCGTCCGAGCCGCCCGGCCGCCGTGACGAATGTTCGCCTTCGATAACGCCCAATGCCTTGGCCACAGTCGGCAGATTCAGACGATTGCCCATGGCCTCGATCTTGGCTCTGATCGGGTCGTGCGAAACGGCTGGCAGCGGCTGGGCTTCAGCCATGCCGGCATTCGACCGGCGTGCGTTCGCGCCGCGAGCGCTGCGGCCGGCATTCATCGCGCGGATCACGGAACAGGAACCGCCTGCACGATGCGGTCGATCACCTGATCGGCGGTCACGCCGTCGGCCAGCGCTTCGAACGTCAGCACCAGGCGGTGGCGCAGCACGTCGGCCACCACGGACTTCACATCCTCCGGAATCACATATTCGCGGCCCTTGAGCAGCGCGTTCGCCTGGCCGATACGCACCAGTGCGATCGACGCTCTCGGCGAAGCGCCCAAACGCACCAGGGAACCCAAGCCCTGCACCGGGTGCGAGCCTGCGCCGCGTGATGTCGCCGCAATATCGACCGCATACTGCATGATCGCGTCCGACACGTACACGCGCTTGGCGGCCGCACGCAAAAACTCCACGTCGCGGATCGACAGGCGGTCGCTCTGCAACTGCAGCGGGTCGAGCATGTCGGAGCCACGGCGGGTGATCAGCGCCAGCATGCGCTTCTCCTCATCGGCGGTGGGGTAGTTCATGATCGCCTTCATCATGAAACGGTCCATCTGCGCCTCGGGCAACGCGAACGTACCTTCCTCCTCGATGGGGTTCTGCGTGGCGATCACCATGAACGGCTTGGGCAGGACGATGCGCTCGCCGCCGATGGTGCTGGCGCCTTCGGCCATGGCTTCAAGCATGGCGGATTGGGTTTTGGCGTTGGAACGGTTGATTTCGTCCAGCAGCACGAAGTTGGCGTGGATCGGGCCGACCTGCGTGGTGAATTTCTGCGTGGCGAAGTCGAAGACCTGCGTGCCCACGATATCGGACGGCATGAGGTCGGGCGTGCATTGGATACGTTTGAATGTGCCGGACACCGAGGTTGCCAGGGTCTGCGCGGCAGTGGTTTTGGCCAGGCCGGGCACGGATTCGATCAGAATGTGGCCGCCGGCCACCATGGTAAGAATAAGGGATTCGCGCAGATGCTCCTGACCGATCAGGGTCTGCGAGAAGCGTGCGCGGATGCGATCCGCCAGGGCTTTTGCCTGCTTGACGTCGTCTGCGGCCAATGTTGGTGCTGCGGCAGGCGTGGGCATGGTTCGTGCCGGGGCAGGCTGTGCGGGCATCTGCGGTTTCGGAGGGAAAATAGCCATGCGCCCCATGGTAGCCAAGCGCGGTGACGCTTGGCTGTACGGCGAAAGACGCATGCTGGCTCATGCCGGGCGGTGCATGCCCAAGGCGACGTATGCCTACGTATGAGGCGTGTGATGGCGTATGGCGTTACGGCAGTTGCCAGTCAATCGGTTCGGCGCCCATGCGGGTCAGCGCCTCGTTCGCACGCGAGAACGGCTTCGACCCGAAGAACCCGCGCGATGCGGACAGCGGCGAAGGGTGCGGCGATTTGATGATGAACGCGTTGGTCAGCAGCGGTTCCAGGCTTTGTGCATTGCGACCCCACAGGATGGCGACCAGCGGCTTGGGATTGCCGTGTTCGTCCACGCGGGCGTTCAGCGCGCGGATGGCCGCCTCGGTCACTTCCTCCCAGCCCTTGCCCTGGTGGCTGTTCGGCCGGCCCACGCCCACGGTCAGGCATCTGTTCAGCAGCAGCACGCCACGCCTGGTCCACGGGGTCAGGTCGCCGTTGCTGGGCATCGGCACGCCAAGATCGTCGGTCAGCTCCTTATAGATATTGACCAGGCTGCGCGGCAGCGGGTTCACGTCGGGCGCCACGCAGAAGCTCAGGCCGACCGGGTGGCCGGGCGTGGGGTAGGGGTCCTGGCCCACGATCAGCACGCGGATCGAATCGAAGGGGATGGTGAATGCGCGCAGAATATTGCGGCTTGCCGGCAGCCAGGGGTGCCCTTCGCGGGTCTCTTCGCGCAGGAACTGGCCCATGCGGTGCACCTGCGGTTCCACGTCGGCCAGGGCGTTCGCCCAGCCGGCCTCCACTAAATCACGCAACGGTTTGATCTCGCTCATACCGCTTACTGTACCTGCACGTGTGCTTGCCCGCCCTCGCATGCTTGCGCCCGCGCCCCTGCCTGGCTTGGCGGCTCGTGGCGTTCGTCGCAATGTTTTCGCGCGCATACGTCTGCATACGTGCATATACAGTGCATGCTGTGACGCGGCCTGCATGCGTGGGTGGCGGTGCCGTTACACTCGGGGTTGAATTGTGAAACGGAAGGAAAGACGGTTATGACGAGCACAGGTGGAAACGGCATCGAGTCTTACGCGATGGACGAGTTCGACAATCCGCCGAAGGGCCCCGCCGGCGTGCATCGCGGCAGGCGTTCGGCCGCCGCACGCTATACGCCGTTCGTTGTTGTCGTGGTAGTGGCGGCGTTGTGCGGTTTCCTGGCTTGGGGCGTGCTTTCCGGCGAGTTCAACAAGGTGCATTGGCCGTGGTCGCCGGCATCCTCGCAGACCTCCAGCAAGACCTCCACCACCACCGCTAAGAAGAAGGCCGCCGAAAAGAAGGCCGCCGAAAAGAAGCAGCAGGAGGAGGCGGCCAAGAAGCAGCAAGAGGAGGAGGCCGCCAAGAAACAGCAGGAAGAGGATGCCGCCAAGCAGCAGCAGGAGCAGGCCGCCCAGGTGGACCGTTCCCTGTCGGTGCGTGTGATCAACGGCACCGGTATCAGCGGCTATGCCGCCACCAAGCAGAGCGTGCTGAACCAGGCCGGGTATGCGAACGTGGCCGCGGCGAACCCGTCCGGCACGCTGCCTGACGCCACCGTCGTGTGGTATCAGAACGATGCGGACAAGGCCACGGCCGAGGATGTCGCGAACGCGTTGGGCATCTCCAACGTGCAGCAGACTTCCGGTCTTGGCGCTTCGATCGTGGTTATTCTGCTGAACTGACGGAGGCGCATATGCGCTGTGATGGGGCTCGTGGCCGGGTTTTCGGCTGCGGGCCCCAATGCGTAGTCGGACTGTAGTCAGGCTGTAGTCGGATTGCAGTCGGGGGAGCGGAAGCGGCCGAAGGCTGGCTGGAAGCGGGCCGTGAACATGGCGATGCGATGCCACACGCTGCAATCCCGTGTCTCGCCTAGAGCGCAATCGCGGATTCATGTTGGCACTCTCGCACCTTGAGTGCTAATCTCGCAGTTAGCACTCAAGGTGCGAGAGTGATAACAGGCAGCTGACGGCCGGGTCACGAATCGTGCCATGCAGTGGAAAACTGGAATATTGAGCCATTTGGAGGACAAACACACCATGGCAAAGATCATTGCGTATGACGAGGAAGCTCGTCAGGGAATGCTGCAGGGCCTCGATAAGCTGGCCAACACCGTTAAGGTGACGCTGGGTCCGAAGGGCCGCAACGTCGTGCTCGACAAGACCTACGGCGCTCCGACCATCACCAACGATGGTGTTTCCATCGCCAAGGAAATCGATCTGGATGATCCGTACGAGCGCATCGGCGCCGAACTGGTCAAGGAAGTCGCCAAGAAGACCGATGACGTTGCAGGCGACGGCACCACCACCGCAACCGTGCTGGCTCAGTCCCTCGTGCACGAAGGTCTGAAGAACGTGGTCGCCGGCTCCAACCCGATCGCACTGCGCCGCGGCATCGAAAAGGCCGCCGACGCCATCGTCAAGGAACTCGTCGCAGCCGCCAAGGACGTCGAGACCAAGGATCAGATCGCTGCCACCGCAACGATTTCCGCCGCCGATCCCGAGGTTGGCGAGAAGATCGCCGAAGCCCTGGACAAGGTTGGCCAGGACGGCGTCGTGACCGTTGAGGACAACAACCGCTTCGGCCTGGATCTGGACTTCACCGAGGGCATGCGCTTCGACAAGGGCTACATCGCCCCGTACTTCGTCACCAACGCCGAAGATCAGACCGCAGTGCTCGAAGACCCGTACATCCTGCTGACCTCCAGCAAGCTGTCCTCCCAGCAGGACGTGGTCCACATCGCCGAAATGGTGATGAAGACCGGCAAGCCGCTGCTGATCATCGCCGAAGACGTTGACGGCGAAGCGCTGCCGACCCTGATCCTGAACAACATCCGTGGCACCTTCAAGTCCTGCGCCGTCAAGGCTCCGGGCTTTGGCGACCGTCGCAAGGCCATGCTGCAGGATATGGCCATCCTGACCGGCGCTCAGGTCGTGTCCGAGGAGCTGGGCCTCAAGCTCGACTCCGTCGACATGTCCGTGCTGGGCTCCGCCAAGAAGGTCATCGTCTCCAAGGACGAGACCACCATCGTGTCCGGCGCTGGCACCTCCGAGGATGTCGCCGCCCGCGTGGCTCAGATCCGCGCCGAGATCGAGAACACCGATTCCGATTACGACCGCGAGAAGCTGCAGGAACGCCTGGCCAAGCTGGCCGGTGGCGTTGCCGTGATCAAGGTTGGCGCTGCCACCGAGGTCGAGGCCAAGGAACGCAAGCACCGCATCGAAGACGCCGTGCGCAACGCCAAGGCCGCCATTGAGGAAGGCCTGCTGCCTGGTGGCGGTGTGGCTCTGGTTCAGGCTGCCGCCAAGGCCGAGAAGGACGAGGCTGTGACCTCCCTGACCGGCGAAGAGGCAACCGGTGCCGCCATCGTGTTCCGCGCCATCGAAGCTCCGATCAAGCAGATCGCTGAGAACTCCGGTGTGTCCGGCGATGTCGTGTTCAGCAAGGTCCGTGAGCTGCCTGACGGCCAGGGCTTCAACGCCGCAACCGACGAGTACGAAGACCTGATGGCCGCTGGCGTGACCGACCCGGTGAAGGTGACCCGTTCCGCCCTGCAGAACGCCGCCTCCATTGCCGGCCTGTTCCTCACCACCGAAGCCGTTGTGGCCAACAAGCCGGAACCGCCGGCAGCCGCTCCGGCTCAGGGCGCCGACATGGGCTACTGATCCAACCGTTAGGGCATAACACCCAGCGTATGGATCGAGGTCAGGCCGCCTGAAGCGGAACTGACATGCTCATAAGCTAACGATGAGCTTACGATTCGGGGCTTCTCCAGTGCATTGCGCACGGAGAAGCCCCGTTTTTTGTTGCCTGTTTTGCCCGCCGTCGCGATTACTGCGGGGTTTGTGACGATCCTGCTCCGCATGAGACCCTCACCGTGTCGGGCCCGGCGGCGCCTCTGATGCCAGTGCTCGCCAACGTTTGCCCGCCGTCGTGATTATTGCGGGGTTTGTTGCGATCACTGTGACTGGCGTAACGTTTTTTGTCACACCAGTCACAGCAATTGGTATTTCCGCCGCAGAATTTGTCACTAAGCCCGCAGCATTGCGCCCGTATGTCGCGGTTGTCGCAGTTATTACTGCGCGAACAGGCGCGAGGCGGCGGTTTCCGCCTCGGCATACACCGTGGAGGCCTGCGTCAGCGCTCGTTGGATCGATTCGAGCGATGCCTCCATCTGCTGTTGCGCGGTACGCCATTGCGCCGCGACCACGCTGAATTGCGTCGCCGCCGATCCCCGCCACACGCCTTGCAGGGTGTTGAGATTGGAATACATGCCGGCCACCGCCTGCCTGATCTGGCTCACCGAGGCCTGCACGGCCGCGCTGGAGGATTGGATCTGTTCGGAATCCACTTGGTACTGAGGCATCATTGTCTCCTTATATGTCAATGATATTGGTTTTGTCTGTTCTGGCCTAATCTGGCTTGCATTGTGGAGTTATGGCCGAGTCGGTCGACGTTTAGCCGAACCGGTCGGTATGGTGGAGTGTATGACATTCGAAGCGTTGAATGACGAACAATCAGGTGCTGTGGTCGGAACCTCCCGTATTGGCGTGTCGCAGGCGGCAAAATGGCTTATCTGCTTGGTTATAGCGCTCATGTGCGCATTGTGGATAACGCCGTGCGCCTTCGCCGAGGGCGAGGGGACGCTTACGGAGAACATCACCGACCCGCAGAATCTGCTTGGTTCGAATGTTTCCGCGGTCACCGACAAGATCAAGGAGACCAAGCAGCAGTCCGGCGTCACGGTCCGTTTGCTGTATGTGGAGAGCTTCGGCACCGAGGTGAACCCTACGAAATGGGCGAGCGGCGTGCTTGAATCGTTGAGCCCGAAGCCGAACACGGTGCTGCTGGCGGTGGCTTCCGGCGACGGCAAACTGGTGGTGGTCGCCTCCGGGAATTCGGAGGATTGGCTGCGCAATTCGAAGACCATGGATGCGTTGAGCGAGGCCGCCACCGACAAGCTGGCGAAAAGCGGCGCGCAGGATTGGTCCGGTGCGGCGATTGCCATGATGGATCAGATCATGCTGTTGAAGAAAACCTCCACGTCGGGGTCGTTGTCGAAGATCGCCGTGATCGTGCTGATGTGCGTGGTGGTGCTGCTGATCGTGGGCACGATTGTGTTTGTTGTGCTGCGCAACCGTCGCAGGCGCAAGGAGGCCGAGCTGGATGCGGCGCGTGCCGCGGCGGGCAAGCGCACCAGGGCGAACCGTAGGGGGCATGCGGTGGGTCATGCCGCTGAATCGGCGAGCCGTTCCCGTGGCAGGCGTGGCGAGGAGCATGGCCGGGGCAGGCGCGGTAAGCGGAGTGATGAGAGTGTGGAATCTGCCGACGTGGCTAAGTCTGTGGCTAAGTCTGATGCCGATAAGGCCGGTATCGAGGCGGCAAGCGTAATGGAGGGGGCGGCGGAGCCTGCAATGGTTTCGGCTGATGCGCCTGCAGACGATTCCGCCAAATTCATGCCGGTAAACAATCAAGTCGAACAGTCTGAGATGGCTGGGCCAACCGAGTCGACCGAGCCGGCTGAGTCGACTGAGCCGGTTGAGCCGACCGGGCAACCGGTTGCGCAGCGTATGGAATTCCCCGAGGCGACGCCTGAAGCCGGTGCCGCTGAGCGCACTGAGACTCAGCCTGTGGAGACTCCGGCAGGCGACGAGAGCGAGCCGAAGAAGCATTCCGGCTTCCACCTGTTCGGTAAGGGTGGTACAGGTGGCAAGGGCGGCGCGAAGGGCGCTTCCGCCGAGCCGCTGTTCCACGCGGGTGACTCGTTTATGCCGGGTGACGGTTCCGTCGATCAATCCGTATCCGACGACATCGAGTCCATGTTCGCCCGCCCGTTCATTCCGGGAACGCAACGGCCGAGCGGCGAGAATAACGAGAACGACGAGAATAAGGACTAGATCGAGGATTAAGCCAGGAATCAAGTAACTCACAGCAACTCACAGCAGCAGAAAGCCCTGTGCCACCGTGCAAACGCGGCCCGGCACAGGGCTTTTGCTATTGGTCGAAGATCGGTATTGGCCGTGTATGGCTATTGGTTGGGATGTCACAGGCTTGTCTGCCCCGCGGATTCGCCCACGCGTCGTTGCGTGCGGGCAATTGCATTAGATACATGAAAATTCAGAAGACATTCAGGAAACCTACAGACTTGCGGGTCATGCTGGAGGCTATGAGCAAGCCTACTGAAGCATCTATTGTCGTCGTCGACGACGAACCGTCCATCCGCGAACTGCTGGTTGCGTCCCTCCATTTCGCCAATTTCGAAGTCTCTACCGCAGCCTCCGGCTCGGAAGCCATCGAAGTCATCGAAAAGGTTCAGCCCGATCTCATTGTGCTCGACGTCATGCTCCCGGACATTGACGGATTCACCGTCACCCGGCGCATCCGCCAGGAGGGTATCAACGCTCCGGTCCTGTTCCTCACCGCCCGCGACGATACGCAAGACAAGGTGATGGGTCTGACCGTCGGCGGCGATGATTACGTCACCAAGCCATTCAGCCTCGAAGAGGTCGTGGCGCGCATTCGTGCCATTCTGCGCCGCACGCGCGAACAGACCGAAGAGGATCCGATCATTCGCGTGGGCGATCTGGAGATCAACGAGGATTCGCACGACGTAACCCGTTCCGGCCAGACCATCGACCTGAGCCCCACGGAATACAAGCTGCTGCGTTACCTGATGGACAATGCCGGCCGTGTGCTGAGCAAGGCGCAGATCCTCGACCATGTGTGGCAGTACGACTGGGGCGGAGACGCCGCGATCGTGGAAAGCTACATCTCGTACTTGCGCAAGAAGGTCGACGGAATTGAGGTGACTGACGAGAACGGCGAAAAGCACAAGGTGACCCCGCTGATTGAAACCAAGCGTGGCATCGGCTACATGATTCGAGAGCCGCGCTCATGACACCCCCTCGGCATGAACCGTTCGAGCAGGATCCGAACGATCCAAGCGGGCTGAACGATGCGAACGAATCGCATGGTGTGAATGAGCAGTATGGCGTGAACGAGCCGCATGATTCGCAGGTCTCCTGCGAAAGCGCGGATACCGAGAACTCGGGTGCTCCCATTGACGGTGGCGCTTCGGATGGTGGCGCCACCAATGCGGCATCTACGCCAGCCCAGTCAGTCCAGCCAACTCAGCCGGCCCACAAAAACCGGTTCGCCTGGTTCCGCAATCGCGGTCAGGCCAAAGCCAACCAGGCCAAAGCCACGGCTGCAGCCGGCGCGGAAGCCTTCAAAACCAAGCATCGCACACTCGCCAAACTCTTCTTCTACAAATTCGACCGCTTCTCGTTGAGCACTAAACTAGTGGCCTGCACGCTGGTCGTACTCATCGTCGGCACCGTCGGCATCTCCACGGCCATCCGCCAACTGGTCAGCAGCTACCTGCTGCAGAAAACCGACAACCAGCTCATCTCGCAACGGTCGCTGATCCTCAGCAACACCACCATGCTGCGCGGCTCGAACAGCCAATCCAGCGGCATGGGCAACAACTACTTCCTGCAAGTGCGCTACGTGGAAAACGGCGAATTCACCGGCAAGGTAAGCACACCACTCGTGCCGTCCGTCGCAGGCCTGGCCGGCAACTCCATCGTGTCCATGCCCAAACTGCCGGCCAACAGCCAGATCACCGACGACATGTTCGGCAAACCGTTCACCACCAGTGCGATGCTGCGCACAGTGACGAACGATGCGAACGGCGGATTCGACCTGAACGGCGTGGACGTCGTGCCGAACGAGGGCGGCAACGCTTCCGGCAGCGGTGATACGGGCGGTGACACGAACAATAAAGCCGAACGATTCGCGGCTGGCGGCAACGTGCTGCAGGCGGCCCGATCGCCGTGGCGCGTAGCCGCATTCAAATGGGTCGAACCTGACGGGAAAAACAACGAAACCGTCAAAGGCGTGGTGTTCATCGGCCTGTCGTTATCCGACCAGATCGACATCATCAACACCCTTACCCAATACTGCGTCACCGTAGGCATCGCCATCGTACTGCTCGGCGGCTCGCTTTCCGCACTCATCATCCGCCGCACGCTACGCCCGCTCAAACGCATCGAAAAAACCGCCGCTCAGATCGCGGTAGGCGACCTCAGCCAGCGCGTGCCCCCTGCACCCGAAAACACGGAAGTCGGTTCACTGTCCACCTCGCTCAACACCATGCTCGCGCGCATCGAACGCAGCTTCCACGAGCAGGAACAGACCACCGAGAAAATGAAACGCTTCGTCTCCGACGCAAGCCACGAGCTGCGCACACCACTCGCCGCAATCCACGGGTATGCGGAGCTATACACCATGCAACGCGATCTGCCAGGCGCCTTGGAACGCGCCGACGAATCCATCGCGCACATCGAACGCTCCAGCCAGCGCATGACCGTACTGGTCGAAGACCTGCTCTCGCTCGCCCGCCTGGACGAAGGCCGCGGCATCGACATGACGCAACAGGTATCGCTCACCTCGCTCGTGGCCGACGCAACCGACGACCTGCACGCGCTCGACCCGGAACGCGAAGTCACGCGCGGCACTATAACGCTCAAACCCGCAGATGGCGAACACCCGTGCGACTTCGCAATCGAAGAAGGGCAGATGCAGCCGATCAGCCTGATCGGCGACGCCTCACGCCTACGCCAAGTGGTAACGAACATCATCGGCAACGTGCACCGCTACACGCCATCCGATTCGCCGGTACGCGTATCGATGGGCACCATGCTCGCCTCCATCGACCAGCACACATTGGCCACACTGCCACCTACCGACGCATCGCTACGGCAGTTCCTGGACGCCGCTGAAGTGGGGCAAAGCATGTCCACCGGCACCGCGTATGCCGTCATGCGCTTCGAAGACCACGGGTCGGGAGCTCCTGCGGAAACGCGCTCGCAGCTGTTTGAACGGTTCTATACAGCGGATCCTTCGCGTGCGCGAGCCAAGGGCGGAACCGGTTTGGGTCTTGCCATCGCGTTGTCGGTGGTGCGGGCGCATCAGGGGTTCATCTGTGCCACGGAGACGCCCGGCGGCGGCCTGACCTTCACCATCGTGCTGCCGTTGGCGCATATTGACGACGGTGTTGGCGGTGTTGGCGGTTCGGGTTCGGCTGGTGCGGCGGCTGGCGCTGGCGTTGGTGCGGCTGGTTCTGCTGGCATTAAGTGACTCGCGTATCCAGCCAACGACCTCCCTGGCGTGGCTGTTTCCGGTTCCCGTCCGTATCTGGCCACGCTGGGAGCGGCCCTGGCGTGGCCAGATCAGGGTGGGCGTTGTGAGCGGCTGTGGGCGAAGCCATATGGTATCCATACGGGACTTGCGCTAAAATAAATCGGTTAATGTTTTTACGACTAAGAAAGCGAGAGTGCGCAATGCCCACCGGTCGAGTTCGTTGGTTTGACGCCGCTAAGGGGTACGGCTTCATCGCCAGTGAGAAAGGCGAGGATGTGTTCCTGCCTGCGGCCGCTTTGCCCGCTGGAACCACCACGTTGCGTAAGAATGCCAAGGTGGAATATGCCGTGATCGCAGGCCGTAGGGGCCCGCAGGCCATGGATGTGAAGCTGATCGCGTCTGGACCGTCGATGGTCAAGGCCAACCGCCCGAAGCCGGACGACATGGCCGCGATTTGCGAAGACCTTATCAAGATGTTGGATTCTGCAGGCAATACGCTGCGTCGCCACCATTACCCGGCTCCTGCCGAGAGCCGTAAGCTGGCGACGTTGCTGCGTGCAGTGGCCGACAATTTCGACGTACAGGACTGATTGAGGACTGATATATGACCGAAGCTGCAGAAGCTCTTGATCCGCAGATGCCGCATGAGCCGTTTGAGCAGGCGGAACTGCCGGGGCAGCCGGATCCGCGCGATATTGCCCGTGCGGTGGCCATGGATGTGGCCGATGAACCCGAGCAGGTGGGCGATGTTGTCAATGCCATCGAGCTTGGCGACAATGTGACGGATTTCCGCTTGGCTGCGGATGTGCGCGGATACGAGGGATGGCAGTGGTCGGTCACGTTGTATCACGATGCTGAGGTGGGCACGTGGACGGTGAATGAGTCGTCGCTGGTGCCCACGGATGATGCTTTGGTGCCGCCCGCTTGGGTGCCGTGGAAGGATAGGTTGGAGCCTACTGATTTGGCGCCGACTGATTCCATTGGTACCGATCCTGACGATCCGCGTCTTGAGGGCGGGTTCCGTAAGACCGAGCCGGTTGCCGGTGCGACTGCGGGCGAAGACGGGACGTCGGCTGAAATGGCTGAGCAGACTGAGACGTCGGCTGAAACGGCTGAGCAGGCCGAACCAGCCGAGCCGGTTGCCGAAAAGACGCAGGATTCCGCTGAAAATGCCGAGAATGCCGAGTCTGCCGAATCCACGGAAGTTACGGAATCTACGGAAACCGCTGAAACTCAGGAAACCGCTGTAACCGAGGCGACTGAGGAAACCGCTGAAGACGCCAAGGCCGAAGCGCAGACCCAGCAGACCGACGAGATCGTTGAGGAATTCGCGCTGTCCCGCCGCCACGTGCTATCCCCGAAGGGCCGTGCCCAGGTGGCGAAGCGTTGGTATGAGGGCCCGCGCGGCCCGAAGGCGCTGTCCACCAAAACCGCGGACGGCAACCTGTGTTCCACCTGCGGGTTCTTCGTGCCGTTGAAGGGTGAACTGAATCTCATGTTCGGCGTGTGCGCGAATAAGTGGAGCCCGGATGATGGCCGCGTGGTGTCGGTCGATCACGGGTGCGGCGAGCATTCCGAGATCGATCCGCCGGAGCCGAGCCACTTGTGGGTGCAGTCGAAGCCCGCATATGACGATTTCCATATTGATGTGATCGCCCAGAAGCCGCGTGATGAGCGTGGTGCGGTCGAAGCGATCGAGCAGTTGGATGACGATTCGCAGGATTCGGATGAGGCTACGGAAGAGGATATTCTGGCCAACACCGAGCCGGACACCGGTGATGATGAGCCGAACGAGACCCAGCCTGCTGGCGTGGAGGCTTCCGCCGAGTTGGAGGCTGTGATTACCGTTGGCGAAGGCGATGGCGATTCGGACGAGAATGAGGGCGAGGAGTCTGCGGAGACTGAGGAGTCCGCAGAGACCGCTGAATCTGCTGAGGGCGCTGAGGGCGAGGTATCTGCTGAGCCTACTGAGCCTACTGGGTCCGTTGAGACTGAAGAAACTGCTGAGACCGGAGAGCCGTGCGACGCCGAGGAGTCGGTGAAGCCGGAAGAGCCGGAAGAGTCTGTGGCGTCTGCCGAATCGGGCGAGTCCGGGGATGCCGGCGAATCCGAGGAATCTGCTGAGGCCGCGGAGGCTGAGGAGGCTGCGGAGGCCGTTGCCCAATCGACTGGGTCTGCTGAACCGGCTGCGGCTGAAGATGCCGAACCCGCTGAGCCAGCCGAAGCTGCTGAGCCTGACGAGCCGGGCGAATCTGACAAGCTGAACAAGTAAATACTGCGAACAAGTAATACTGCGCGTAACGGTGGTTTGTCTCCGCCTGCTGGCGTGCGGGGATTGGCGTTGTTTGTGGCATGTGGCGTAGTGGGTCGCACTGAATCGTGATGATTCGGTGCGACCTTTTGCATAGGCATAGGCATAGGCAGGTTGCTGGGCAGGCGTTGCATGAGTGGCGGGCAGGCGTTGTATAGGTATGCGGCTATGCGGCGCGGCTGTAGAGCGTAGATGGTGTGGCCGGGTGTGGGCTGGGGGAGTGTGCTGCAACACGGGGGAGTGCGAACCTGTTGCGGGAGATGAAGGGTGGTGTGTAACGGGGGGATAGGTGGGGGGTGGAGGATAGGTGATGACAACGCTCTCATTTGGTGGTAAAAAAGTCGCTATAAAAAACAGGTGAAACGTCAATAGTTGTTGGATGCGAGTGATGAATATATAGACAAATAGGCACAATTTATCTATTGTTTTTCTGGCGAACCCAAGAAAATAACACTGTTAAACAGCTTTATCAGGCGGTAAAAACCGCGAATTTCCAACGAAAACACATTGCTGTGCCGTTGTGGGGCGGGGGTGGGTGCAAGCAATAAACCAGGATGCAGGGTAAACCCGCTCAACTTGCCGGTTGATCGATTTGCGCAATGCAAACGAACGCTATATTCTCGTATTTAGGTTTGTGAATAACTGAATTCATCGTTCCCCAATGACATGAAAAGTTCACCGGCGAAGGGGTAAGAAGGGGGGACGATGGCATTCAGTACATAGAGCTATTTGAGGAGCATGAAACGATGAGGCATCAGGTGGAACGGCTGAAGCACGTAGCGCTGAAGCATGGGGTAAAACCGGCCCGTGCGCTCACCGCAACCCTCGTCGCCGTCGGCATGATGGCCACGGCCGCCATCTCCTTCGTCCTGCCCCCCACCACCAGCGCCAACGCAGATGATGGCCATGGTGACGGTAAGGTCTTTGTTCCGTCTTCCATCACCATGGGTGACAGTGGTGCCAGCACGAATGATATCGATACCGGCCTCTCCACGTTCGTCGGGCGTGATTTCTATGTGGGCAAGCCAAAGAGCGGCGATATCCAGTCGCTGAACGAGAATTCCATCGATGGCTCTTGGGCTGCCGAAATGGAAGGCCAGACGTTCATTCGTGGCCGTTATATGCAACGTGCCCAGAAGGGCTTCTTCACTATCGGTACCGTGGCGTTCGGTGCACAGTACCTTCCTTCGAACGATAGCACCATCATCGCCGTGGAAGGCAAGCATTCCGCCTTCGATAGCAATGTGCAGAGCATTGTCCAGGCGTGGAACTCTACTGCCAACGGTATTACGCAGCAGCAGGGTGCCGGCGTTCAACAGACGGATCGCGGTAATAAAGGCAAGACTAATTTCGGCACCAAGCTTGCAGGCCCCATGACGAAGCTGTGGGGTACCTCGTCCTCTGATGGCACCATCAAGAAGCAGTCGATCTACAAGTACGGCTTCAATGGCGTGAACGATTCGGCGGCATCTTGGGACCAGACCGATTTCTCCGACGTCAAGGATGGCCAGGGCAATGCCATCGGCGATTACGGTGCCAAAGTATCCACGGATTCCGGAACCCTGAAGAAAATGCCTGCCAACGGCACCGTGACATTTGCGGATGCTCCTGCGCAGAGCAATTACGAACGCCGCAAGTACGATTACGACAAGTACGATGCGTTTGCGAAGAACGCGGACGAAGTGAGTGCCGGAAAGCCGAAATGGGCCGGCAATGCATACGGCGAAACCTCATTCTCCACCTATAAGGTGAACATGAATTTCCAGTCGGGTGATGAGCGCCTTGCCGTCTTCAATGGCGACGGAACATCCAGCATGCAGATTTTCGAGATCAAGGCCAGCGCTCTCAACAGCGACAAGGGTCTTGACTTCTGGTTCCGCAATATCCCCGACAATGCCTCCGTGCTGGTGAACGTTGTGGACGATACCACCGGAGTAAAGACCCCGATCACCATGCGTACCGGTTGGCGTTTCTGGTGGGGCGGCTCGAATGCGAGCGATCCTATCTCCGCGAATGCCACCGAAATCTCGAACGGCTACGTGACCGGCGATACGAACAGTGCGCTGTACTCCAAGGTCGCGCAGAAGATCATGTGGAACTTCGCGGACTCCTCCTCCGTTACCGTCAAGGGCGGTAAGGCTTCGAACGTGACGGTTTCACGACTGCATGCGGATAAGGCGGACTGGTGGTACTCACAAACGGAGAGCATCTCCAACTCCTCCGTGGACGATGATCCCTCCGCCGATTTGCTTGGCAGCATCATGGTGCCGAACGGTAGCCTCGAATCCCATGTGACCACCAATGGCCGTGTGTACGTGGGCGAAGACTTCTGCATGTACAACCCGACCCAGGCGAAGCATAACGGTTCCTTCATCAACTCTGCATCCATCATCGATATGGATCAGGAACGCCACAACTTCCCATGGGGCGGTCAGTTCAACGCCCAGGGCGTGCGTATCCAGTGGAATAAGGTTGACGAGAGCGGAAACGCTCTTGTTGGCACCACGTGGGCGGTATACGGCTCCAAGAACGACGCCATGAACAATACGAACGCACTGCTGACCGTCACTGATAATGGTGCCGGCGACGCTGATTCGATGGCCGGTACCATTCAGCCGATGGTTGATCTCACGGCGAATGCCACCTACTATCTGAAGGAAACCGCGTCGGTCAGCGGTTATATGCTCAACACGAACATCTACCGCATTCTGGCAGGCGATGCCGGTAAGACGTACAGCACCATCGACAAGGTGTATGACGCGAATTCGGACATTACCGCCGACACCGGCAAGAATTTGCTGAGCAATGGCGCGGTTGTCAACAAGGCTACCGGTTCGTCCCTTGAATGGTCGAAGGTCGATGCTGACGATACTGATACAAGGCTTGCCGGGTCCACGTGGAACCTGACCAAGTACACCGATGAGAACCGTACGAATGCTGAATCCGGCTGGCCGAAGAACATTCATGACACCACGGTCGCGGTGACTGGTGTCAGCATTGTCGGTTCGGATGGCACGGCATATGCCAATGGTCAGGATGTGGGTGACAAGGCGGTCAACAACGTATTCACGCTGTCTGCCACCGTCACTCCGAGCGGGGCTCCGTCCGGCGTGGTGTGGACCTCGTCGAACGATTACTACGCCACCGTTGACGCCGGTAGTGGCATCGTGACACCGAAGTCCAACAGCGGCAATGATTACGTCACTATTACGGCATGCTCGACATCGAATACCAATGTCTGCTCGTCCGTGAAGTTCAAGGTGACCGGTGCCACCGCCGCCAAGGTGACGGTGGCCCCCAGCACAGCGACGGTGGTTGAAGGTAAGACCATGCAGCTTACTGCAACCGTCAACCCCCAGCAGGATGTGACTTGGTCATCCAATAATGAACTGGTCGCTAGGGTTGAACAGAACGGTTTGGTGACCGGTGTTTCCGCAGGTACTGCCACCGTTATGGCAAGCACCGCGGATGGCGCGTCTGCTTCCGCTAAAATTACCGTGACATCGGCGCAGAAGTACCTCACCCTGTACTTTGATTCGAATTATCAGGGGACTTGGAGCGCGAGTAATGTGCAGGTTTACTACCGCACGAAGAACAACGCATGGGTTGCTCAGAGCATGACTCAGATGAGCGGTTCCTGCGGCCAGTATGCGTATGTGCGGATTCCTATGGATAACATCAACGTGAGCAGTCAGTTCGGCTTCCGGCATCTGGACGGTAGTGAGTGGTATGGTCCGGGCAATGCGAAGGTGCCGAAGAGTGATGGCAACTTCAAGTTCACCAGTGAAGCCATACTCCCCGAGAACGTGACCATTTCCGCCGGCCCGAACTACAGCGCCACCGCGCCGAACGGTTGCGCCGTGTCCGCCAGCACGCGGTCGGCCAAGTCCGCCAAGGCGGTTCGCAAGGCTGCGAAGGTTGCCACGCAGACGAGTGGAACCAGTCGTGCGGCCAACGCCGCTCAGGATGAGCTGAAGGATGAAGACACCGATCCGGGTGCGTTCCGCATCAGCAATCTTGCGGACGGCTACTACGTTCTGAAAGAAACCGGCGAGCCGAACGGCTTTGATATCGGCGGCGAGTACACGATCACCATCAAGAACGGTCAGGCTACGTGGGATCCTGCCAAGACCGGCAACAAGCTGCCGAACAATCGCAAGACCGGCATGGTCACGTGGAACAAGGTCGATAAGACTGATGGCACCAAGCTGCTGGGCGGTTCCGAATGGAAGCTGACCCGGACGAAGAGCTTCTCCTGGGTGAACGGCAAGGCATCGTACACGGATGCGAGCCAGCTCCTCGCAACCATCACGGATTGCGTGGACTCTGACTCTTCCGCAACGAAGTGCGACGTTTCCACCGAAGCTTACGAGGATATCGACGGCAAGGCCGGACAGTTCAGAATCAAGGGCTTGGAATGGGGCGAGTATCAGCTCGTCGAAACCAAGGCTCCTGACGGATTCAACCTCGACAGCACCCCGCACATGTTCCGCATTGGCCCCGCCGAAGGCTCCGATGTGACCGGCAACTGGTACACGTCCAGCGGTTTCCAGACGGATAGCACCGGCGTATACAACGCGAATACGGCGTTCACCGTTAATGGTGGATCCATTACCAACACCCCTGGTGTCGTCCTGCCTGGCACGGGCGGCGAAGGGTTGAACAAGATGTACGCTGCGGGATTCCTCGCAGTGGCGATTGCCGTGGCCGGTCTGGCCTTGAGCCTCAGGAGGCGGCAATGATGGAAACGTCTAGGAGAAGGGGGACTGGTCCGTAACGTAGCGAACTTGCTGCCCTCTAGGCAATAACTGAATATAAACAACCCAATTTTTAACAAAACAAGAAAGAAAGGGAGAACGATGAACAAGGTTCTCAAAGGCCTCGTAGCTGTGGCAGCCACCGCAGCAATGGCCATCGCCGGAGTCGCCGGCGCCTCCACCGCCATGGCGGCAGAGACTACACATACTGTTACTATCACCCCAGCCAAGTCTGGACACACGTACGAGGCATACCAGATTTTCAAGGGCAACCTTGGTGCGGATGGTTCCTTGGGCAATGTCGAATGGGGTTCTGGTGTTGACACTGCCAGTCTCACGTCAACAACTGATACCCTGCTGAAGAACAAATCTGCTGCAGAGGTTTCTGCTGACTTGGCTATTAAGAGCCCCAATTCTACGGAGGCCAAGGCTTATGCCACGGCGTTCGGTGGTGTGCTCTCCACCACTCATACTGATTCCAGTGTGTTTAACCCGACTGGTGAGGGTTCCTACACCATCTCTGACCTGAGTGACGGTTACTACCTTATTCAGGATAAGGCCGACAGTCTGACCGGGAAGAACGATGCCTATACTTCCTTCATTCTGAAGATCATCGGCAAGGATGAGACGGTTAAGCCGAAGAGCACCCAGCCGACCGTCGACAAGAAGGTTCAGGATGAGCCTGCTGACGCTGAACAAGGAGCCGCTGGCGGTTGGGGCAATACCGCCGATCACGACATCAACGAGTCCTTCCAGTTCAAGCTCAACGCCACCATTCCGGCAGAACCCAATCTCGCTGATTACAATACCTACAAGGTCAAGTTCAACGATACGATGAGCAAGGGCGTCACCTTCGAATCCATCGAGTCCGTCAAAGTGAACGGCAATGATGGCACTGCCGCTAAGTCTTGGACTCTTAGCACGAGCGATTACACCAAATCCGACATCACTACTGATGGTACAACTGGTGAGCAGTCCTGGTCCCTGACCATCGATGATGTCATCGCCAAGTGCGAAGGCATCAAGATTGCCCAAGGCTTCACTGTTGAAGTGATCTATAATGCGCACCTCAATGAGAAGGCCACTATCAACGGCGAGACCGGCACTACGGACAACAAGAACTCCGTCAACCTTGAGTACTCCAACAACCCGAACGCTGAAGGTCTAGGCAAGACCGAAGACAAGACCGTCTACGTCTTTACCTTTAGCATCACCAACAAGAAGGTTATTGACAACAAGGACGGTGCTGCTCTTCCAGGCGCAGGCTTCAAGCTCTATAAGGATGAGAACTGCACTCAGGAGTATAAGCTTGTGAAGGATGACACTCTGAGCGCTTACCGTCCGGCAAAGAATGGAGAGACCGCAGTGGAAATGACGTCCGCTGCAGACGGTACTTTCCCGATCAAGGGCCTTGATGCTGGCACCTACTACCTGAAGGAAACCACCACTCCGGCGGGCTACACCACTGCCGAAGTCACGGCCATCAAGATCGATGCCACTCACTCTATTGATAATTCCGGTACTCCGCAGGTGACTCTGACTTCTGAATCTAACCTTAATAACGTGATTGTGGATAAGAAGGGTTCCAACCTGCCGTCCACCGGTGGCATGGGCACCACGATCCTGTATGCTGCTGGCGCTGCCATCGTCTTGGTGGCTGCCTTCGGCATCGCCTTCGCTGTCCGTCGTCGCAACGCTCGCTGAGCGTAGCCACGGCCAGCCAAGAAAATAGACGTGGGTCAAGCGCGATGCTTCAATAGTGGTCGTTCAATGGGTGAAGATTTGGGCCTGCTATTGCGGCATCCGCTTGATTCCACCCCACGGCAAGAGCCAAAATAACTTAATACGCACATGACCCGGATCCGGCTACGCACCGGATCCGGCCGTCAGTGCCCAACCGCACCAAACTACACACAACACACGTTGTACCCGCCTATCAAGGCATCACAGCGCACGTTGTGCCCAACCACGTCGCCCAACACAACATATGTTGAGCCGTGTGCCCTGAACTTGTCCTTATGTTACGAATGGCCAGCAAACGCGCCGAACACGGTTGCCAGCTGTCCGCATCCTAAGGACCCTGACCAGGAAAACTAGGGAACTTCCGACGAGGGGAAAGAAATGACAAGCCACAACGAGAGGGCAGAGATGAACAACAGAACGGCAAAGCACCGCACCATCATGGCGTTGTGCTGCATGTTCGCACTCATGCTCGCAACCATCGGCTTGAGCGCGCCCGCCGCCACCGCCGCCACCGCCGCGGAAGGCAGCCTCACCGTCACCTACCAATACCAGGAAGCCGCGCTCAACAACGCCGACATCAACCTGTACCGCCTGGCCGACTGGTCCGCCAAAGGCGGCTACACGCCCACCGGCGACTTCGCCAACCACACCGCATACCCGGTGGATTGGGATATCCTCAACGCCGACCAGCAAACCCTGCGCGACTTCGCCAACACCATGGCCGGCTACATCGCCGTAAACAAGCCCGCCGCGGAAAACACGCTCAAAACCGATAGCGCCGGTGTTGCCACCTTCAACCAACTGAAGGACGGCCTCTACCTCGCGGTCGTCGCCCCCTACCAGGGCAACGTGCTCACCTGCCAAACCGCCGCCATGCTCGTCGCACTGCCGAACGTGCACAAGGATGCCGCCGAACAGCGCACCCTCAGCATCGAACCGAAAGCGGACTGCGCGGTACCGCCCACCACCACCATCAGCGTCACCAAAGTGTGGAAAGACAAGGATCAGTCCAAGCGCCCCGAAAGCGTGACGATGAACCTGCTGCAAGACGGCAAGATCTACGATTCCATCATGCTCAACAACGCCAACGACTGGAAATACACGTGGAAGGGCTTGCAAGCCAAGCACGAGTACACTGTGGTCGAAGCGAACGTGCCGGGCAACTACACCGCGCTCGTCGACCGTGAAAACAACGATTACACGGTAACCAACACCGCCAAGACCGGATCGGCGAAAACCGGTGCGAGCGTTGCCATCATCGCCGTGATCGTAGTCGTACTGGCCGCTGCAGGCATTGCAATCGCCGTCGTGGTACGCAAGAAGAACACTTCGGAAGACGATGTGGAGCAGAACTCCACGGAACAGCCCTTGGAACAGGTTTCGGAGCAGTCTTCCTCGGACGATAGCGAGTGATGTTCGAAACACACGGAAAACGTGCCGGCAAACGTCAGCACGAACGTCAAACAGCGGATAGCGACGCCGAAAGCGTCGCATCCGAAGGCGCCGCGAACCCCGAAACCGACGCAACAGCCCCCGAAACCGACGCGCAGCAATCGGAAACGATGACCCGCGTCGCACGTCGCAAAAAACGCAAAAAAGACAACCTCGGCCTGAACCTCATCATCGGGTTCCTGGTCGTGGTGCTGATCGGCGGCCTCGGCCTCATCGCCTACCCATCCGTGGCCGACTGGTGGAACCGAATGCACCAGTCATACGCCGTCGCCGGGTACGTGGCCAAAACCAAAGACATGTCCAAAGCGGAGAAGAAAAAACTCCTCGACGCCGCACACGCCTACAACCTCAAACTCGCCGCCACCAGCGACCGCTGGCACATGAACGACGAACAGAAGCACGAATACAACAAGACGCTCGACGTGACCGGCACCGGCATCATGGGCTACGTGACCATTCCCCGCATCAAAGTGAAACTGCCGATCTACCACGGCACCGATGAAGGCGTGCTGCAGGTTGCCACCGGGCATTTGGCAGGCACTTCACTGCCGGTCGGCGGGCCGACCACGCACGCGGTGATCTCCGGCCATACCGGCCTGCCGTCCGCGCGACTATTCACTGGCTTGGATGAGCTGAAAAAAGGCGACACTTTCGCATTCCACGTACTTGACGACACCTACACGTACCAGGTCGATCAGATCAAAGTGGTCCTGCCGGACAACCTGAGCGCATTGAACATCCGCACTTCGCTCGACTTCGCCACGCTCATCACCTGCACGCCCTACGGTGTGAACTCGCATCGACTGCTCGTGCGCGGGCATCGTATTCCGAACCCGACCACGCCGGACAACACGCAATACGACGATCCGACCACCATGGTGTTCACCACGATCATCATGGCATTGCTGGTGCTCGCGGCCCTGATCGCGCTCGGCACCTGGTTCGTGCGCAGCCGCAGCGCCCGCGAATCCACCGGATCGCACAACTCCGGGCGCGCCTACCGCAAGTCACGCCCCAAGCATCGCAGTCCCACGCATCGCAGTCCCAAGCATCGCAGCAAACGCTAGGTGAGTGGAGCGTCCAAGGGGTCGAGGTGGCCTGTCTGAACTGTTTGGATTGTTTGGACTGTCTGGTTTGTCTGGATTGTTTGGATTGTTTGGACTGTCTGGATTGTTTGGACTGTTTGAACTGTCTGGATTGTTTGGACTGGGTGGCTTAGGCGGTTTAGATGGCTTAGGCGGCCTGGAACCGGTTGACCCTGCCTGATCATCGGATTATTCGGTCTCGTTTTGGTCTCGTTTTGGCCCCTTGATTCGTTTTCTGCGGGGTTAGTGACAACTACTGCGGGGTTGATGACAACTTCCGTGACGAATGTGACAGAAATTGTCATTTTTATCACGGAAGTTGTCACTAACCCTGCAGTAATTCAATCCGTCCGCCGCTAACCATCCCAATCGGCTGTGAAAGTCCCCATTTGGGATTGGCTGGTTTGCTGTTCTGTGATGGCTGGCTGTGAAAGTCCACATTTGGGGTTGGCGGCTTCCGTAGGTGGTTTGGGTGTGAGAGCCCCCATTCGGAGGTGTCGGGAATGGCGGTTTTCCGTGGTTTGCCGTGACGGTTGTGCTGTGGTGCGCGGCTGGGGGCAGCACTGTGACTGGTGTTACGACAACGCGAGGTGATCGTGACAGCAACTGTGACCGAGGTGACGGATTCCGTCACTCCCGTCACAGTCATTGTCATCTCGTCACGGTTTCCGCACTCCCGTCACGGTTGTTGTGATTCCGTCACGGTTTGTGGTGTGACGGTTTGTTGTGTTGTGACGGTTTGTGTTGTGACGGTTGTGGCCTGGTTTGCCGTGACGGTTGTGCCGTGGTGCGCGGCTGGGGGGCAGCACTGTGACTGGTGTTACGACAACGCGAGGTGATCGTGACAGCAACCGTGACCGAGGTGACAGATTCCGTCACTCCCGTCACAGTCATTGTCATCTAGTCACAGTTTCCGCACTCCCGTCACAGTGTTTGTAATCCCGTCACGGTTGTCGCCGCTTGGCCGCAGTCATTGTCATTCCAGTCACAGTTGCTGTCACTTGGTCACAGTTATCGCCCGCAGCTCCAAGCATCACAGCCGTTCGTTTCCGCTTATTCCGCTTATTCCGCCCCTTATTCCATACCCTCACCGCGTGTCGACCACAACCCCCGATTCGAGTGGATAATCGCAACCCAATCCCTCTACGGTAAATCCATGACCATGCGCCTGCACATCAAGCAACAAGTACGCCAAGCCCACCAAGCGCGCCAATGCTACACACCTCGCTCAAATACCGAACGCGTCACCGTACGCCGAATGGCAGAGAGCTGCGAACTTGTTACCCCTCACCGCGGCATGTATGCGGAACCTGAATATTGGAGCATGCTCAACCACATCAGCAAAGTGCAACACATCGGTAGCACGTTATGCCGCGAAAGGCCTGGAACTATCATCGCCGGCATATCGGCAGCCGCGGTTTGGGGACTCGACCATTCCGCGTATCTTCATAAGAGCGGCGTCATCACCATCGCAAAGCCATACGGCAATCCCAATCGAGCCACGCATTCGCAGCTGCGCCGTATCTACCTTCCGGCACGGCACATGAACCACGTCACCATGCACAACAACACACAGGTCACCGATCCCACGCGCACGCTTTTCGACTGCGGGCGAACGGAAGCGTTCCATGACGCATTCCCCGTATTCGAATCGGCGATTCGGCAAAATTCTGTTGACAGTACTGCGTTTCTGGAGTATTGCAGTCAAGCCTACGTTGGGCGCAACCGGCATTTGCCGGCATTCGTCATGAGCAAGGCGCGAGGATTGAGCGAAAACGGTGGCGAGTCGTTTGCTCTGGCCGTCATCTTTGAGCTTGGTTTCCCTTGGCCGGAGCAGCAAGTGGAATTCATGTGCATAGGGTCGGATGGCGCACGGAAGGTGAGACGCGTGGATTTTGCGTGGTATTTGCCGGACGGGCGGATTGTGGTCGGTGAACTGGACGGCCAGCAAAAGTACGTGGATCCCAGCATGACGGGCGGGCGTTCGATTGCCGCGATTGTTGAGGACGAACGTGAGCGATCGCAGATGTTGTATCGATGCGGTGTCAGCGCCGTTGTTCGTTTTACTTTCGATGACGTGGTACGGCGCGTGCCGTTGGAACGGAAGCTACGCGAGGCCGGGATTCCCTGCGGTGCGCCGCCTGTATTGCCGCAGCCGCATGGACGCCGATGACAACAAGGTGGTAGGTGGCATGTGGGGCAGGCGGGGCAAGTGGACAGATGATGTGGGGGCGGATGCAGGCGGGGCGAACAGGTACGTATGAGCACCGACGGAAATGCGCCTGGACTCGCCGTACCGCATCGTGCCGTCAATTCGCGTTTTGTTCGCGCCGATTCAGTAATCCGACGCGGTGAATACGCGGTGAATCCGCGGTGAATCCAGCTATGGGTGCTATACGGCAACCCGGCGAATACGTGGCGAATACGTGGCGAATACGTGGCGAATAAGCGATGTGGTGGTTGCGGCAACGACTGTGACTGGTGTTGCAACAACGCGAGGTGATCGTGACAGCGACTGTGACCGGGGTGACGGATTCCGTCACTCCAGTCACAGTCATTGTCATCTAGTCACAGTTGTCGCCGCTGAGCCGCAGTTTCCGTAATTCCGTCACAGTTTGCGGTGTGATGGTGTCGTTGTGGTGTGGCGCGGGGTTGCTGACTGGGGTGCTGTGGTGCGACGGTTTGTGGTGCGACGGTTTGTGGTGTGACGGTTTGTGGTGTGACGGGTTGTTGTGTTGTGATGGTTGTGACCTGGTTTACCGTGACGGTTGTGCCGTGGTGCGCGGCTGGGGGCAACACTGTGACTGGTGTTGCGACAACGCGAGGTGATCGTGACAGCAACTGTGACCGGGGTGACGGATTTCGTCACTCCAGTCACAGTCATTGTCATCTGGTCGCAGTTTCCGTAATTCTGTCACAGTTGTCGCCGCTGAGCCGCAGTTTCCGTAATCCTGTCACGGTTGCTGTAATCCCGTCACAGTTACTGCCGGCAACCGGCGCTCAGTGCACCACGGTGATCGGGCACTCGGCAAAATTAATGATCTGGCGGCTTACCGACCCCAGGAAATGCGCGTCCATACCGGTCAGGCCACGCGACCCGACCACCACATGGCTCGCATAGCGCGACGCCGCGATCAAACCCTTCGACGCCGGAATGTGGAACGCATTCGCCACCACATCCACATCGTCCGGAATATCAGCCTTCGCAATCAGCTCGTTCAACACCTGCTCCGCGAACGCCTGGCCTTCCTCAGTGCTCGGCACCGTGGTCTCATGGCCCGGAACCGCACCCAAATCACGCAGCTGCCAGCAGAACATCACATGCAACGGCAGCTCATGAACACGCGCATGCCGCACCGCGAAATCCAGCGCGCGCAGCGACGTAGACGATCCGTCCACGCCAACCACCACCGGGCGTTGCGCGGGCTTGGCGGGCGAAGCACCCTGCGTGTAATGCACCGTCACATTCGACGGGGTAAGCGAATTCGCAATCTCGTCGGCAACGGTCTCATCCTCACTGCCCGCAATACGCACCACCGTAACCGGCACTTGCGCCGTTTCCGCCAGCGATGCGGACAGCGAACCCATGAACCAGCGGGCCACACGCCCCAACGAACGCCTGCCCACCACAATCTGCTGCGCGTCCTTGCCGATCTGCAACAGTGCGGACGTGCCCGAAGCGCGCACGGAAGTCATCTTCAAGCGTTCCGGATCAAAATCGATGCCGTCGCTGGCCTGCTCGACCCAGGAGCGCAGTTCGTCCGCGATCTCATGGCGTACGTGCGCCCAGGATTCGTCGCTATCCGGCTCGTCGGAATTCGTGTCCCACGAGTGCGTCCAGCCGAACACGGCATTGATGCTCTGCCCGGTAAGCGAAGCCTCGCGCATGGCCCACTTCAAAGCGGCGAACGATTCATCGGAACCATCCACGCCGACCACAATGTCGGCCAGGGGAGTGGTTGCATTGGTTGCAGTTGCAGTAGTTTCGTCCACCATGGGTTGCCTCCTTCAGCGGCATGGTTCTCAGCGCCATCACCGGCGCACCTGCTTCAAGCATACTGTGTAAACCGCGTATGGTGTTGAGCGCAACAGGTTTGTGGCAGTTTGCGACGGGAACACGGCAGGAATGCGACAGGAACACGGCAGGATCGCGGCAGGAATGCGACGGGAACGCGGCAGGAATGCGACGGGAACGCGGCATCATACGCCCGCAAAACCGCCCCTGAACCCCCAATCGCACGATTTCACTGAATTTCATCGAATTTCGCCTACGTTCTGAGCGGAAAGTGAGGAATATCACCGTAAACGTCACTGTGAATCGGTAAAGTGGGGCGCAGTGTAACTTGAGGAAGGACAAGCATGTTCGAACGGTTTACAGACCGTGCACGGCGCGTGATTGTGTTGGCGCAGGAAGAGGCACGGTCCCTTCAGCACAACTACATCGGCACCGAACACCTGTTGCTCGGCCTGATTCGCGAAGGTGAAGGCGTGGCCGCCAAGGCGCTCGCTTCCAAGGGCGTGGAGCTTGAGGCCACCCGCAAGCAGGTCATCGAAATGATCGGCAAGGGCAACGCCTCGTCCAACGGCCACATTCCGTTCACTTCGCACGCCAAGCAAGTGTTGGAACTCAGCCTGCGTGAAGCCCTGCAGCTCGGCCACAGCTACATCGGCACGGAGCATATTCTGCTCGGCCTGATTCGCGAAGGTGAAGGCGTCGGCACGCAGGTGCTCATCAAGATGGAAGTGAATCTGGGCGAACTGCGTTCGGCCACCATCGACATGATCCGCGGCAATGCGGGCGGCGACGAAAAGGGCGAACTGGCGAACGCCGGTGGCGTGGCAGACAAGACCAACAAGTCCGGTTCCGCCATTCTCGACCAGTTCGGTCGTAACCTTACCGCCGAAGCCGCCGCAGGCAAGCTGGACCCGGTGATCGGCCGCACGCAGGAGATCGAGCGTGTGATGGTCGTGCTGAGCCGCCGCACCAAGAACAATCCGGTGCTGATCGGCGAGCCGGGCGTGGGCAAGACCGCTGTGGTCGAAGGCCTGGCGGAGAAGATCAACGCGGGCGACGTGCCAGAAACCCTGAAAGGCAAGCAGGTGTATTCGCTTGACCTGGGTTCCATGGTGGCTGGTTCGCGTTACCGTGGCGACTTTGAGGAACGCCTGAAGAAGGTGCTCAAGGAGATCAAGACGCGCGGCGACATCGTGCTGTTCATCGACGAGATCCACACGATTGTGGGCGCGGGTTCCGCCGATGGTGCGCTGGGCGCGTCCGACATGCTTAAGCCGATGCTGGCTCGTGGCGAACTTCAGACCATTGGCGCCACCACCACCGACGAATATCGCAAGTACATCGAAAAGGATGCCGCGCTGGAACGTCGTTTCCAGCCGATCCAGGTGCACGAGCCGACCATCGCCGA
>ERZ506425.136-NODE-136-length-42117-cov-25.3393_pt1 | contig 42117 bp, 38 predicted proteins | sample MGYA00513667_ERZ506425 | MGnify/ENA metagenome assembly ERZ506425
AGAATCTGCTCCTCCACGGCTCCCACACAACTCCGGCGCGAGACGCGAAAATGCCGCATCAATGTGACACACACTGGCGACTCCGGGCAACTGGCGAATCATGCCTCAGGCTACCAGCGCAAAGGGGCTATCCCGCCGCCTCGCCCGCCAAGCCGTCACGGACGATCTTCTCGGCCGCTGTAAGAAGGTTGTCCTTCCCCTCCAGTGTGGGGGCTTCGGCATAGGCTCTAACCAGCGGATGCGTACGAGAAGGCCGCAGCAGTGCCCACGAGTCGTCCTCGAACGACACCTTAAGCCCGTCGGCGTGGCTGACGGCGATGGGCGTCAGGCCTGCCATCGCATGCGGATTGAGTCCGGGGAGGATGTTTCGGAAGGACTGGACCTTGGCGATGTCGAGGCCGATGTCCTCCCGGCCATACGACATTCGACCGATTTGGGACGCGATCCGCTCGACCAACTGCGCCACCGACATCCGCGACGTGGCCGCAAGCTCGAGTATATAGAGCGCCTCGAGGATTGCATCGCGCTCCGCAAGGTGCCAGGGAAACGCAAGTCCACCGTACTCCTCCGCCGCCAGCAGCACGTCGCCGTCGGACATTTCGTCGTACAGGCGAGAAAAGCCGACGGGCACGGACGTGCAGTCGAGCCCGAGCCGCTGGGCCTGCCGCCCAAGACGCGCGGAGCACGCGAGCGTGCCCACAACGCGCCCGGCGCGCCCACGGCCCTCCACCAGGTGGCCAAGCACCATGGGCGGCAGCACATGCGTGGACACCATGCGACCCGACGCGTCCACGAGCGCAAGGCGCCTGCACGTAGCGCCGAACGAGATGCCAAGATCCGCGCCGTTCTGCCGAACGGAGCGCTCGCACGCGTCGACCCAGGGGTCGACGGGCTCGGGGTGTATGCCGCCGAAATCGCTTCCGTCCTGCGCGCGGATCTCTATCACGTCGCACCCGAGCCTGCGCAGGAGCGCGGGAACGACGAAGTGCGCCGTGCCGTACATCGAGTCGACCACTACGCGCGGCGCAAGGTCCGCGATGGCCCCCGCATCGACTTCGCCCAGCAGCGCCCCTACGTAGTCGTCTACAAGGTCGACCCACGCGAACGGCCCGAGCTCCTCGCTCGGGCACGTTGCTATGAGCTTGTCGACGTCCTGCACGAACGCCTTGTCGGGCGAGCCTCCGTCCGGACCGCACGCCATGAGGCCGCCGTAGTCGCTCGAATAGTCTCCGCCGGACACGTAGACGCCGCCGACGCACGAGTCGTCGCGCGCGACGCTCCATTCGAGCACGGGCGCCGGGCACGCCGATGTCGACACGCGCACCTCGAGCCCGCACGAGGCGAGCAGCCCCGCAACGAGGCGGGCGTCCTCCCGCGAGTCGAAGCGCGTGTCATACCCGACGACGATGGCCGCCCCCTCGCAGATGGTGCCCCACACCACGCCGAGGGCGGCTGCGACCGCGACGACGCCCTCCCTGTCGAAGCCGGCGTCCCTGCGGGCCCGCCAGCCATGTGCAAGAAAGTGAATGTTGTGCATCGCCAGGGATTCTATTCAGCCTGTGACAAGCCGGACCTGCCCAAGGCCTCGAGGAAGGCCTCACGCGTCGAGGGATCCTTGAGCGCAAGGCGCGCGTTCACGCCGGCCCACGCCGCAGGCGTACCCGTATCGCACCCCTCGTCCACGTCGACGACGAGCGCGTACATGTCCTCCTCGGCAAGCAGGCGCTCCATCGCGTCCGTGAGCTGGATCTCCCCGCCGGCGCCGACGCCCTGGTTTGCCAAGAGGTCCATTATGCGGGGCGACAGCAGGTAGCGCCCCACGATGAACAGGTGAGACGGCGCATCCTCGGGCGCGGGCTTCTCGACGAGCCCCGTCACCTTCCAGACGGCACCCTCCTGCTCGTCCGCCGTGTCCGACCCGTCAAGCGAGCCCACGCACTCGCCGGCGATGATGCCGTAGCGGCTCACCTGGTCGGCCGGCACGGGCGCGACCGCGATGACGGAAGCGTTGCCATGCTGCCTCGACACCTCGGCCATGCGCACGCACATTTGTCGGTCCGGCACGAAGTAGTCGCCGAGAAGAACAAAGAACGGCTCGTCGCCAACCGCCTCGGCGGCGCAGTGCACGGCGTGCCCCAGGCCCCGCGGGTTGTCCTGGTACACGAACGAGACCGGCATGCTCGACGCCTCGTGCACGAGGTCCGCCTCGGCCTTCTTGCCTCGCTTGCGCAGCATGTCCTCAAACCCGCCGTCAACGCGGAAGTACGACTCGATCTGCGGCTTCTCGCGCGAGTTGACGATGATGACCTCGTCGACGCCCTCGGGCTCGAGCGCCTCCTCCACCACGTACTGGATGACCGGCTTGCTCAGCACCGGAAGGAGCTCCTTTGGGGTGCCCTTGGTTGCCGGCAGGAAGCGGGTCCCCAGACCCGCGGCCGGAATGACTGCCTTCATGCGTATCCCTTTCGATTGCAGGTAACCGCGACGCCGTCCGTCGCGCGGTCGCGGCGCACCCGTCAGGTCCGGGCAAGCCACGCTCCCATTTCCCCTCCATCAGAATAGCCGATGCGGCGCCGCGGCGCCCCTCCCCTTCGGGAGGCGGCTGCGTTTGCGACTCGCGCGTCGCGGTCCCACGGCCGCACGCCGCGCCGAGGCTACCGCGCCCCCAGCGCGTCCAGCTGCGCCACTACGGCCGCCGTGTCCGCAAGCGGCCGGTCGCCACCGCACCAAATGGCGCACGCGCCGTCGCCCGCAAGCGTCCGCACGGCGGAAGCCACCGCCTTGTCGCGCGTGGCGTCCCCCACGTCGCGCGCGATGCCGGCAGAAGGCCCCGTCAGCCCGACCTCGTCGGTCACCGTCCCGCATACGTCCGGCACAAGGCGCACGACCAGGGACCGCCCGCTCTTCTCCGCGGCGCGCGAAAGCTCTTGCGAGAAGGACGCGACGTCCCCCATCCGGAGCTCCGCCCCAACCGCGTGGGCACCCTCCGCCGCAAGCGCGCGAAACGCCTCCGCCGGTGCCTGGCCGTCCGGCGTCGCGGGCCCCGCGCCCCGTGCGCCCGTCGCCGGGGCAAACGGCACCGTCGCCACAAGCGGCCCGCCCCACACCTTCTTGACGGCTCGCGTCAGGGCGCGGGCGGACGCGAGGTCGTCCGCCCAAACCATCATGCCGTGCACGCCGGCCTCCTTCAGCGTGGCCGCCTGCAGCATGAGCGAGTCCAGCGCCTCGCCGTCGAGCGCGCACCCGCGCTGGGCCACCAGCCCCATCACGAAGCGCGGCCCGCACGAGCGCGCCTCGCGCACCGCCTGCTCGTTCACCTGGTCAGCCACGTCGCGCAGGCCTCCCTCGAGCTGCGCGGACGCGCACCCGGCCGTGTGCGTCAGCGCGCACTCCGCGCCCGCCGCACGATACAGCCCGTGCAGCTGGCCCATGAGCGCGTCGTCGTCGATGTTCCACTCGGCCTCGGGCACGCCGTCCGAGAAGGGCTGCCTCCTCAGCAGGGGCCCCATGTCGCCCGAAAGCACAAGCGGCCTCGGCGCACGTCCCGTGAGCGCGCGGCCGAGCTCCGCGGACTTCAGGGCCTCGCCGTCCTCCGTATCCGCCGGATCCTGCCACAACGGGCAGCTCGGCCACGCGCGTCCCGCCTGGCCCGCCATCAGTCCTCCACCGCGATTCCCTGCTTCTCCAGGTATGCCAGCCAGCGGTTCTGCGTGTCGTCAGAAAGCGCGTGCTCCATCAGGCAGGCCTCCTCGTCGGCGACCTTCGGGTCCACCCCAAGGTCGCGCACCAAGAACAGCCGCAGCATGCGATGGCAGCGCCACACGCGCTTGGCATAAACCAGGCCCATATCCGTAAGCTGTATCCTGCCGTAGCGGTTCTGCTCCACGTAACCCGCATCGCGTAGCGTCGAAACCGCCTTGTTTACGCTGGCCTTCGACACGCCAAGCTGCTCCGCAACATCCACGGAACGCACACCGTCCATAGCGCTATGTTCCTGCATTATGCGATAAATGGACTCTATGTAGTCCTCGTTCGATTTCGTAAGGTGCGGCGCCCTCCTCGTGGCGCCGCCCACTTGGCCCGCGTGCACGCCTCCCGCCACGTCACCCTCCTCGATAAGATCCGCCGCTCTTCTCGCCTGCGGCGCATTCTGGTCCCAACTGTAGAGCATTATGTACCCGTTGGCCGCCATGCGATTCCAAGCCGTCGCCACTTGACGCATCCCGGCACCAAAAAGGCCTGGGCACGCACCAACGCACCCAGGCCCGCAAGGCATATGCAAGAGACCCTACATCAGCGGGTCGTCTATGTCCTCTTCCGGAAGCTCCAGCCGCTCGACCTTCGCGCCCAGCCCCTGCAGCTTCGGCACGAACTTCTCGTAGCCGCGGTCGATGTGGTAGATGTCGCTCACCGTGGTCACGCCGTCGGCCACAAGCCCCGCCATCACCAGCGCGGCGCCGCCACGCAGGTCGGGCGACTTCACCTCCGCACCCGAGAAGCCCTTTACGCCGTGCACGATGGCGTGGTGCCCCTCGATGCGGATGTCCGCGCCCATGCGCTGCAGCTCGCTCGCGAGCATGAAGCGGTTCTCGAACACGTTCTCCGTGATGATGCAGCTTCCGTCGCACAGGGCAAGGAGCGTCATCGTCTGGGCTTGCATGTCCGTCGGGAAGCCCGGGAACGGCAGCGTCTGGATGTCCGTAGCGTGGATTGCGCCCTTGCGACTGACGGTGCAGCCGTCCTCGAACGTCTTGATGTCCAGCCCCATGAGCTCGTACTTCTTGAGCACAAGCCCCAGGTGCCTAGGGTTGAAGCCCCTCACCGTCACGGGGTCACCGCAGAGCCCGCCCATCGCGATGAACGTGCCCGCCTCGATGCGGTCACCCACCACGCGATGGCTCTCCACCGCGTGCAGCGACTTCACGCCCTCGACCTCGATGACAGGAGACCCGGCCCCGTGGACCTTCGCCCCCATCTCGTTCAGCAGGTTCGCGAGGTCCACGATCTCGGGCTCGCGCGCCGCGTTGTCGATGACGGTTGTGCCCTCGGCGCACACGGACGCCATGATGAGGTTCTCCGTCGCACCCACGCTCGCGAAGTCGAGCGTGACCGTCGTTCCCGTGATGCCGTTCGGCGTGGACGCGTGGATGTTGCCGTGGTCGATCTCGAAGTGCACGCCCAGGGCCTCGAGTCCCAGTATGTGCATGTCGATCTTGCGCGCGCCGATGTTGCAGCCGCCCGGCATGGCCACGACGGCCTTGCCGAACCTCGTGAGCAGCGGGCCCATCACGGCCGTGGATGCGCGCATCTTCGCCACCAGGTGGTACGGCGTCTCCCACTTGTCCACGTCGGTCGTGTCAATCTCGAGCTCGTGCTCCCCCTTGACCACGATCTTTGCGCCAAGGTACTTCAGCACCTTGCCCATCACGTGGACGTCAGAGATGTTCGGCACGTTCGTGAGCGTCGTCACGCCCGGCGCCATGATGGTCGCGGCCATCAGCTTGAGCGCGGAGTTCTTTGCGCCCTCGACCGTGACCTCGCCAGAAAACTTGTGGCCGCCCTCAACCTGTATGACTTCCAAGGTGACTCCGTACCTAAGGTGTTTACTTTTCGTCCCCTGCATGCTTCAGCAGGAGGTTGCACCAGTTGATCTTGTTGTCGTAGTACGCACGCCTGCTGTCGCCCTCGTCGTACTGGTCGCGCGTGTCCATCGCCTTCTGGCGCGTCTGGCGCACGACGTCCGGCTCGATGTCGTCGGCCTTGCGCGCATGCGTCGCCAGGACGATGACGGAGTCGCCGTTGATCTCGGCGTATCCGCCCGAGACGATGACCTTGTCAACCCCGCCGCCGTCTTCCTCGCGGCGGTTCAGGCGCACGACGCCGTCGCCCAGGGCGACGATCTCCGCGGCATGGCCCGGCCACACGCCAAGCTCTCCCGATTGCGCAACAAGAACGCAGCTCGCGACAGGCCCCTCGAAGAGGAGCCTGTCCGGGCGTACGAACTGACAGTTAAGCTCTGCCATAATCTTCCCTACTCGGCACTCGCCGACTCGGCCGCCATCTTCTCGGCACGCTCGCGCACGTCGTCAATGGTTCCCGCGAAGCGGAACGCCTGCTCGGGAAGGTCGTCGCACTTGCCGTCGACTATCTCGGCAAACGAGCGGACCGTGTCCTCGACGGTGACGTACGTGCCGGGGTTGCCCGTGAACTTCTCGGCGACGTGGAACGCCTGCGAGAGGAACTGCTGGATCTTGCGGGCACGCGAGACCGTGAGCTGCTGCTCCTCGGAAAGCTCGTCCATACCAAGAATCGCGATGATGTCCTGGAGGTCGGAGTACTCCTGGAGCGTCTCCTGCACGGCCATGGCCACGCGGTAGTGCTCCTCGCCCACGATGGACGGGTCGAGCGCGGAGCTCGAGCTCGCCAGCGGGTCGACGGCGGGGTAGATGCCCAGCTCGGTGATGGCACGCGAAAGGACCGTCGTGGCGTCCAGGTGCGTGAACGTCGTGGCGGGCGCCGGGTCCGTAAGGTCGTCTGCGGGGACGTAGACGGCCTGAACCGAGGTGATGGAGCCTTCCTTCGTCGAGGTGATGCGCTCCTGCAGCTCGCCCATCTCCGTTGCCAGCGTCGGCTGGTAGCCAACGGCAGACGGCATACGGCCGAGAAGTGCGGAGACCTCGGAGCCCGCCTGCGAGAAGCGGAAGATGTTGTCGATGAAGAGAAGGACGTCCTGACCTTGGTCGCGGAAGTACTCGGCGGTCGTCAGGCCAGACAGGGCCACGCGCATACGCGCTCCAGGCGGCTCGTTCATCTGTCCGTAGACTAGGCAGGTCTTGTTGATGACGCCAGACTCGGTCATCTCGAGGAACAGGTCGGTACCCTCACGGGTGCGCTCGCCAACGCCCGTGAACACGGACGTTCCGCCGTGCTCCTGGGCCAGGTTGTTGATGAGCTCCTGAATCAGGACCGTCTTGCCGACGCCCGCGCCTCCGAAGAGGCCGGTCTTGCCGCCACGGACGTACGGCTCGAGCAGGTCGATGGCCTTGATGCCCGTCTCGAAGATCTCGGTCTGGGTAGTCAGCTCGTCGAACGCCGGCGCCGGATGGTGAATCGGGTAGTACTGGACGTCGTCCGGCACCTCGCCGCCATCGACCGGCTCGCCCATGACGTTCCACACGCGGCCGAGGGTCGAGGGACCCACCGGCATGAGCATGGGATGTCCGGTGTCCTTGACGCGGAGGCCACGCTGGAGACCGTCCGTGGAGGACATGGCGACGGTCCTGACGACGCCGCCGGCCAGCTGCGACTCGACCTCGAGCACGGTGCTGACCTTGCCGACGGGCGTCTCGCCGTCAACGGTGAGCGCCGTGTAGATGGCCGGGACGGCGTCCTCGAACTTCACGTCGACGACAGGTCCGACGATACGGGTGATGTATCCCGTGCCCACCGTCTTGTTCATTTGCTTGTAGGCCGCTTCCTCCAGAGGAGTGCGCTCCTGCTGTGCGGTTTCTGACATTAGCTTTCCTCCAATGCGGCGGCACCGCCGATGATTTCGTTGAGCTCGGTGGTGATGGCGCCCTGACGCTCTCTGTTGTACGTGCGGCTCAGGGAACCCAGCACTTCCTTGGCGTTGTCGGTCGCCGACTGCATCGCCCTACGCCTCGCACCGTGCTCTGCCGCCGCGGAGTCAAGAAGCGCGTGGTAGATGACCGTCCTGAAATAGGCCGGCATCAGATACCCAAGCACCTCCTCCGCGGACGGCTCGAAGCGGTACACGGGGTCGATCTTGTGCTTGACCTCGTAGAGCGCTTCCGGCTTACGGGGCTTGTTCGGCATCATGAGGCTCTCCCTCTCGATGGGGAGAAGCTGCTCGGTCACCTGCGTCTGGTCGACGCGGTTCTTCGCGTGCCAGTAGAGAAGGACGACCCTGTCGATTTCACCCCTCACGTAACCGTCGATGATGTACGACGAGATGCGGTCGGCCTCGTCCATCGTAGGCTCGGAGGACACGCCCACGAAGGACAGGACCGGCTTGACCTTTCGATACGTGAAGTACTCGGTGGGCTTGCGCCCGCAGGTGATGACCGAACTCTTGATGCCACGCTGCGCAAGCGTGCGCATCTCGTGGTCGACCGCGCGCTGCTGCAGGACATTGAAGCCACCGGCAAGCCCGCGGTCCGAGGCGATGACGACGAAGAGGACGTGCTTCTCCTCGTCGTGCTTCCTCAGCAGGGGCTCGGTGGAATTGCTGCCTGCGGGCGCGACGTTGGCGAGCATGTTGGTGATGGCGTCCTTGTAGGGGGACGCCTCCTCCGCCCGAGCGAGCGCATGCTGGATGCGTGCCGTGGAGATCATCTCCATCGTGCGCGTAATCTGCATGGTGCTGCTGATCGAGCTCATGCGCCGTTGTATTTCGCGAAGGTTGGCCATCTACTACTCCTGGCCCGTCTCTTTCTCGGTGTCTGCCACCGCGGACTCGTTGTCCTCGGCAGTCTGTGCAACGTCGGCCTCGGCGACCTTGTTCGGGTGAGCCTTGAGGAACTCCTCCTTGAAGTGCTTGATGTGAGTCTTGAGGCGCTCTGACATGTCGTCATCGATCTTGTGGTCGCGAATCTCCTCGCGGAGCTTCGGGTGACGCTCCTGCATGTACTTCGCCAGCTGGTCGCGGAAGAGCGTGACGTTCTCGAGGTCGATGTCGTCGAGGAAGTCCTCCTTGGCGGCAAAGATCGCGATGACCTGGTCGGAAACGTCCAGGGCCGCATAGCGCTTCTGCTTCAGCAGCTCCATCATGTGCGCGCCGTGGTTCAGCTGGTACTGCGTCGTCGCGTCGAGGTCGGATCCGAACTGTGCGAACGCCTGCTTCTCGCGATAGCTCGCGAGGTCGAGGCGCAGCGTGCCGGCGACCTGCTTCATGGCCTTCAGTTGCGCGGCTCCGCCGACTCGCGAAACCGAGATGCCAACGTCGACTGCGGGGCGCTGTCCTTGGAAGAACAGGTTCGACTGCAGGTAAATCTGGCCATCGGTAATCGAGATGACGTTCGTCGGGATGTAGGCGGAAACGTCGCCCTCCTGCGTCTCGATGATCGGCAGTGCCGTGAGCGATCCGCCACCGTTCTTGTCGGAAAGCTTGCAGGCACGCTCGAGCAGACGAGAGTGCAGGTAGAAGATGTCGCCAGGATAGGCCTCGCGTCCAGGCGGACGGTGCAGCGTAAGCGACATCTGACGATATGCGACAGCCTGCTTGGACAGGTCGTCGTACACCACGAGCACGTGTCCACCGGGGTGGTTCTCGTCCGCCGGGTTGCCGTTGGCGTCGTTGTACATGAAGTACTCGCCGATTGCGGCACCTGCCATGGGGGCGATGTACTGCATAGGCGCGGAGTCGGCTGCGGTTGCCGCAACGATGATCGTCTTCTGCAGGACGCCGCGGCGCGCGAGCGTCTCCTTGATGCCCGCGACCGTGGATGCCTTCTGGCCGATGGCGACGTAGATGCAGATGACGTCCGTGTCCTTCTGGTTCACGATCGTGTCGATGGCGATGGCCGTCTTGCCGGTCTTGCGGTCGCCGATGATCAGCTCACGCTGACCGCGGCCGATGGGGACCATGGCGTCGATGGCCATGAGACCGGTCTGAACCGGCTCGCAAACCGGCTGGCGTGCCATGATGCCAGGGGCCTTGAACTCGATGGGGCGACGGTGGTTCGTATCGATCGCACCGAGGCCGTCGATGGGCTGGCCGAGCGGGTTCACGACGCGGCCGAGCATGGCGTGCCCGACGGGAATGTCCATGACGCGCCCGGTGGTGCGACACTCGTCGCCCTCCTTGATGGAGTCGACGTCACCGAAGAGGACGGCGCCGACCTCGTCCTGGTCAAGGTTCTGTGCGAGGCCGTACACGCTCCTGCCGTTGGCAGAGCTCGTGAACTCGAGCAGCTCGCCGGCCATTGCGGTCCTGAGCCCGGAGATGTGGGCGATGCCGTCGCCCACCTCCGTGACGACGGAGGCCTCCTGCTGGTCTATGGTTTCGGAAATCTTGGACAGCCTGCTTCGCAGCGCCCCCATGATCTCCGCAGAGCTTATCTTATCTGTCATGCTCATCACTTCCGACGAAGGTCGAGGCGAGCGTCTTCCTGATGTTCGTCAGCTGCGCCTTGACGGACGCGTCATAGCGGTGACCGCGCGCCTCCAGCACAATGCCGCCGAGGATTTTCGGGTCGACGCGCTCGACGAGATATACGGGAGCCTTGAGGTCCTTCTCGGCCTTTGCGCGAACCTTCTCGCGGAGGTCGTCGTCCATGGGCACGGACGTGGTGACGGTGACGGACACCGTCTTATCCTCCGCGTCCAGGATCTGCTTGTACTGACGGGCGACCTTGGGAACGAGGTCAAGGTCATCCGCGTCGCGCATCGCGCTCAGGGTCTCAAGAACCTCGGGTGAGAACTTGCGTGCATGCTCCCACTGCACGAGGTCGGCGTTCGCGCGTCCGGAGGCACGACCGGCCTCGATGAGGGCCCTGGAGTACGCCTCCACCTTCTCGTCTTCGCTGCGCTTAGCGCTCATCTGGGACACTCACTTCCGCAAGGTACTTCTCAGCAAGCTTGCGCTGCTGCCCCTCGCTTAGCTCGTTGCCGATGACCTTGCTCGCGATCTCGACGGAAAGGTCGACGACGGAGCTCGAGAGCTCGATCATGGCCTTCTTGCGCTCGGACTCGACGGCGCCGTGCGACTTCGTGATGATGTCCGAAGCCTCGCGTTGCGCCTTCGCCAGAATCTGGGAGCGCTCCTCCTCGGCCTCGCGCTTGGCCTGAGCGACGATCTTGTCGGCCTCCTTGTGGGCGTCGCGGATCGCCTGCTCGTAGCTCTTGGCCTCCTCGGCCGCCTTCGCCTTGGACTCGGCCGCCGAATCCAGGTCGTCCTGAATCTTCTTCTGGCGCTTTTCCATCATTCCGAGGATGGAAGGCCAAGCGAGCTTGGCCAGCACAAACCAGATGACGAGAAACGCGATGAGCGCCGGGATGAACTCCGCGGGCTTGGGGAGAAGAAGGTCGGGACCACTCGGCATTTCGGCAAGCGCGAGCGTAGGCGCGAACACAGAGGCGGCAACGGTGGCGGCCGATGCCCCCACGATGCGCGAAAGCCCCTTGATGTTGATGTTCATACGTGCCTCCAACTCAGCTCTGCTCGTCCTTCTCGGTAGTTACGAAATGAGGGTGACGACGAAGCCGATGAGGGCGAGTGCCTCGACGAAAGCGGACGCAAGAATAAAGACCGTGAACAGACGGCCCTGGACCTCGGGCTGGCGCGCCATGGCCGTAGTTGCTCCGAATGCCGCGAGACCGATGCCAAAGCCAGCACCAATAACGCCGAGACCATAACCGATGACTCCCACGATTCCTCCTTTGTCATTCGCCCAACCGCCGGGCGATTTCTTGACCTACGTATACCAGCGGGCGTGGGGCCCGCAAGTAACCAAAGTGACGCTACTCGTTCTCGACGAGCTGGATGTAGACGGCCGACAGCAGGGCGAAGACGTACGCCTGGATGGCGGCGACCAGAATCTCGACCAGGTAGATGATGATCAGAAGCAGGATCCAGAACACGGAGACGGTCGCCTGGCCGAGCGCAACCGCGGAGAAGCCCTGCAGCAGCGGCTCGACGAACAGGGACGCCAGGATGGCGAACGTGCCCATGACGACGTGTCCGGCGAACATGTTGCAGAACAGACGAATGGCGAGCGTGATCGGGCGGAGCAGGTTGGAGAAGAGCTCGATGACCCAGACCATCGCGGCCATGGGGCCAGGCAGGCCTGCGGGTGCCATGCTCTTGAGGTAGCCGAGCACGCCCATGCGCTTGATGCCCACCGCGACGTAGTACACGAAGGAGCAGAGCGCGAGCGCCGCCGTGACGCCCATCGTACCGGTGCCGGGGTGGCAGCCGGGGATGATGCCGACGATGTTGTTGAACAGGATGAAGAAGAACACCGCGGCGATGAAGGGGAAGTGCTTCTTCCACTTGTCGCCCAGAAGGCTCACACAGAGGTCGTCACGGGCGAACTCCACGAGGTACTCCATGCCGTTCACGAAGAATCCCTGCGGCACCAGGCTCGCGGACTGCTTCTTCTTGAACGAGAAGACGACGATCAGCAGGACGGCAATCGCGATGAGCATGAAGAAGATGTACTGCGTGAGCCCGACGGTCGTGTTGCCAACGATGGCCTCGGACATGAAGCTACTGACGAGCTCTTCCATCTCTTTGGACAAACTTGCTAGCGGGTTCACTATTCGTCCTTCCCTCCAGGCGAGGCAGGTCCCTGCGCGGCCTTCCAGCCCTTAACTGACTCGATTCCCCAGAAACCGAGGAACGCCACCACCGCGGAGCACCCAAACGAGAACGTGTAGTCCCTCATCAGTAGATGCGCCACGTAAATCGCTGCTGACAGAAACAGAAACGAGGCCATGGTACTGGCAAGCCCCGCCTCCACGCTAACGCTATCCTTTGTACCCCGTTTGAGGGCCCGCTCAAACAGGACGCCGGATGGAATAGCACCTACCATTCCGCAGACGGCGCCCAATGCGATTGCGAGCGTCTGGTTCATGTGCACCTCGATACGCCAGATAGGGTCAGCGACCAGTAGTTTAGGTTCGTTTTGGGGCAAAGTCCACAATCCCCGTTTTGAAACGCATGATGCACCCGACGCGCAAAATGGGACCAAGCGAGCGTTTTTGCAGCTCTTATGGCATTTTTGTCGCGGCTCCCATTTTTGAACCAAGGTCAAAAAACGCTACGAAACCTACACTTTACTCTGCCCCACGTTAGGTGTATGCGAGGCGCATGCGCCTGCCGCACGCGGGGGGGCCAAGGCGCGTCTGGCGAGAAAAGCGCCGGGCGAGAAGGGCGCGCACCTTTGGCGCATGGCCCTTCTCGCCCGCGTTGCGTGCCGTGCCAAGGCGGCCGGACGCCCGGTTCTGCCGGACGCCCGGAGCCACCTGGCTACTTCGTGCCGTAGATGCGGTCGCCGGCGTCGCCGAGGCCCGGCAGGATGTAGGCGTTCTCGTTCAGCTGACGGTCGAGCGCGCAGGTGTACAGGCGGACGTCGGGGTCGAAGTCCAGGACGGCCTTCACGCCCTCCGGCGCGGAGACGAGCGTAAGGCAGCGGATGTCCTTAACGCCGGCGTCGCGCAGGAACTTGATGGCCGCGGTGAGCGACCCGCCGGTCGCGAGCATCGGGTCGACGACGAGGCAGGTGCGGTCCTCGATCGCGGGCGGGAACTTGCAGTAGTACTGGTGCGGCTCGTGCGTCTGCGGGTCGCGGTACATGCCCACGTGGCCTACGCGCGCGGACGGCACGAGGGTCAGGATGCCGTCGACCATGCCAAGGCCGGCGCGCAGGATGGGGATGATCGCGATCTTCTTGCCGGCGATCCGCTTGCACGTGGTCTTCTCGAGCGGGGTCTCGACCTCGACGTCCTCGAGCGGGAGGTCGCGCATGGCCTCGTAGCCCTCGAAGACGGCCAGCTCGGTCACGAGCTCGCGGAAGTCCTTCGTGGAGGTGTTCTTGTCCCTCAGGATGTGCAGCTTGTGCTGCACGAGGGGGTGGTCGATTATCTGGAAGCGCTTCTCGTCAAACTCCATGCGTGAGTCCTCCCGACTGGGGCGCCGCGACGCCCTGGCCCGTGCCCGCAGGCCGGGCCGATTGCCATATGCCAAGAGCATAGTAGCGCATCTGCCGCGCGCTGGCGCTACGCGAGCTCCGGATAGAGCGGGTGACGCGCGAGCATCTGGGAGACCTCGGCCTTGACGTCGTCGATCTTGAAGCCCTCGTCGTTCTGGAGCGCGAACACGGTCTTGCCGATGAGCTGGCCGACCCTCTCGCACTCCTCCTCCGAGAAGCCACGCGTCGTGATGGCGGCGGACCCCACGCGGATGCCGCTCGTGACGAACGGCGAGCGCTTCTCGCCGGGGATGGTGTTCTTGTTGACGGTGATGCCGACGCGCTCGAGCGCCTGCTCCGCGTCGCGGCCGGTGATGTCCTTCGCGGGCGTGAGGTCCACGAGCAGCAGGTGGTTGTCCGTGCCGCCCGTCACGAGGCGCAGGCCCTTGGACTGCATGCCGCGGCCGAGCGCCTTCGCGTTCTTGCAGACGTTGTCGATGTAGGTGGCGAACTCCGGCTTGAGCGCCTCGCCAAACGCGACGGCCTTGCCTGCGATGACGTGCTCGAGGGGGCCGCCCTGCGAGCCAGGGAACACGGCGGAGTTCAGGCGCTTGGTGTAATCCGGGTTGTTCCACAGGATGATGCCGCCGCGCGTGCCGCGCAGGGTCTTGTGCGTGGTGGACGTGACGACGTCCGCGTACGGCACGGGGCTGGGGTGCGCGCCCGTCGCGACGAGGCCGGCGATGTGCGCCATGTCGACCATGAGCGCCGCGCCGTTGTCGTGCGCGATCTGGGCGAAGCGCTCGAAGTCGATCACGCGGGGGTAGGCGCTGGCACCCGCTATGATCAGCGTGGGGCGGCACTTCTCGGCCTTCGCGGCAACGTCGTCGTAGTCGATGCGCTCCGTCTTGGGGTCGAGCCCGTACGAGACGACCGCGTGCAGCTTGCCGGAGTAGTTTGCCTTGGAGCCGTGCGTGAGGTGGCCGCCGTTGGAGAGGTCCATGCCCATGATGGTGTCGCCGGGCTTGGCGAACACGGACTCGGCCGCGTAGTTGGCCTGCGCGCCGGAGTGCGGCTGCACGTTGGCGAACTCGCTGCCGAACAGGCGCTTGACGCGCTCGATGGCCAGGTTCTCGACCTTGTCGACCGCCCAGCAGCCGCCGTAGTAGCGCTTGTCGGGAAGGCCCTCGGCGTACTTGTTGGTGAGCGGCGAGCCGACGGCCTCCATCACGGCGGTCGAGACGAAGTTCTCGGACGCGATGAGCTCGATTGAGTCGCGCTGGCGCTGGAGCTCGTCGTCCACGCAGGCCGCGACCTCGGGGTCCTCTTGTCTCAGGTGCTCAAGGTACATGCTTGGTTACCTCCACGTCTGGTTGCCGTACGGTTGCCGTACGGTTGCCGGTGCGGACGCCGCGCCTTCGGGCGCCCAAGAACTGTATACGCCCCTAAGAGTTGGGCGACCGGCCGCAGTCGATCGCCCTCCATGCAGATTTAACCTTGCCGGCGCCTAGCACTCCATCCCGCCGAAGTCGGGGTCGTCCTCGCGCATGATCTTCTGGACGCGCCCGGCGTGCCGGCCGCCGCCAAACTCGGTCGTGAGGAACTCGTCCACGATGGCCTTGTTGACGTCAAACGGCGTGAAGCGGCCGGACATGCACACGACGTTGCCGTCGTTGTGCTCGCGGAAGAGGTGCGCGAACAACGGCGACTGGATGACGGCTGCGCGCACGCCGGCCACCTTGTCCGCCGTGAGCGCCATGCCGATGCCGGTGCCGCAGATGAGCACGCCGCGGTCGGCCTTGCCGGCGGCGACGCAGCGGGCCACCTTGTCCGCGAAGTCGGGGTAGTCCACGCGGTCCGCGCTCTGCGGGCCAAAGTCAATCACCTCGTGGCCAAGGCCCTTGAGGTACTCGACCATCGCGGGCTTCTGGCAGAAACCGGCGTGGTCGGATGCGATTGCGATCTTCATGCATACTCCTTCTGGTATGGGCGTCCTCTGTCACCACCACGATAGCGCATGGCGGCGCGGGCGTGACGCGAGCCCGGCGGATCGCCATGGTCCCCACGGATGGCGCGCGACCGACGCCCGCGACCGACGCGCGCGGCCAGCCCGCCTAGCCGCGGGCGCACTCCATGACGTCCGCGGCGGAAATGGCCCCCTCGCGATACACCACGGGCTCCTCCCCCGTGCAGCCCACGATGGTGGACGCGACGGCGATGGGCGCGGGGCCCGCGTCGAACGTGAGGTCCGCCTCGCGCACGATGCGCTCCTCCAGGCCGGAGCCGCTCGTGGCCGCGGCCTCGCCGTGCGTGTTCGCGCTCGTGATGGCAAGCGGGCAGCCCACGTGCCGCGCGAGCGCGCGCACGAGGTTTGAATCCGGCAGGCGCAGCGCGATCGTGCCGTCCGCCGTGCGCACGTACTCCGCGGGGACGGCGGCACTCGCCCTCACCACCAGCGTGAGGGCGCCTGGCCACCAGCGCTGGGCCAGGCGGTACGCCCACGCCGGCACGTCGCGCCCAAAGCGGTCGAGGTCCTCCGCGTCTGCCACGAGCCACGGCAGCGTCTGGGCAAGGTCGCGGTGCTTGATGGCAAACGTGCGCGCGTGACCGGGGTTGTGGGGCGTCGCCGCGCAGCCGATGCCGTACACGGAGTCCGTGGGGACCACGACCACGCCCCCGGCGAGAAGGACGTTGCCCCCGCGCCTGACGGCCGCGGCGTCCGGCACGGCCTGGTCCACCTCGACCACCTTCTCGCGCAGCTCGAGCGCACGCTCCACCTGGGCGTCCACCATGGCCGCGAGGTCTCCCTCGCGCACGGCCACCAGCACGCGCGGCCGGCGCGTGAGGTCCTGCCGCACCTCGACCGATGCCCAGCCGCCCTGCCGCCGGCAGAGCTCCGCCGCGTCGCCCACGTTCGTCTCGAACAGCTCCACGCACATCATGCCGCCGGGGCGCAGCGCCGCGGGCGCAAGCCCAAGCAGCCGCCGGAACACGTCCAGCCCGTCCGGGCCGCCGTCCAGCGCCAGGTGCGGCTCGTGCGCCTCCACCTCCGCGGGCAGCGTGGGCACCACGTCGGAGGGGATGTACGGCGGGTTCGAGACCAGCACGTCAAGAGCGCCCATGTACGAGGGGTCTACCCCATCGGCCAGGTCGCAGCGGACGACGTCGATCGCGCCGTCCAGCCCCAGCGCGTCGCGGTTGCGCTCCGCGAGCGACACCGCCTTCGGCGATATGTCCGTCGCCACCACGTGCGTGCCGCGCCGCTCGCTCGCGATGGAGCACGCGATGCAGCCCGTGCCGGTTCCCACCTCGAGCACGCGCGCTTCTCGCCCGCAGGCGCGCGCCGCGTCCACGCCCTCGAGCGCGGCGTCCACCAGGACCTCCGTCTCGGGCCGCGGTATGAGCACGCCTTCCTCGCACTGCAGCACGATGTGGCGAAACGGCATCTCGCCGGTTATGTACTGCAGCGGGGCGCCCGAGGCGCGGCGCACGACGGCGTCGTGCATGCGGCGCAGCTCGTCCGGCGTGAGCGGCCGGTCGAAGCTCGTGTATATCTGCACGCGCGAGAGCCCCGTGACCGAGCCCAGCATCCACTCCGCGGACAGGCGCGGGCGCTTGTCGCCCTTGCGGCCCAGGTAGCCAATGGTCCAGTCCAGCATGCGTTGTATGGTCCAGGTCTCCTGCTCCGCCATCGGCACCCTCGCAATCGCGCCGCCGGGAAGGCCCCGCGGCAATCCGTCTTGTACCGCGCCATTCTACGGCAAAGCGCGGGCCCGCCCGATGCGGACCCGCGCTCGCATGCGCATTGTGTGAACGGCGTAAAGGCAGGTGCAAGGCGCGCAAATGCGCCCGTGCGCCCTAGGCGCGGCCCAAAGGCAGCCGCAAGGGTGGCGAGAAGGTCATCACACCGACTGCGCGAGCTTCTCGGCACGCTCGGCCGCCGCGAGCGCCTCGATCACCTCGGACAGCTTGTCGCCCTGCAGCACGCCGGTGTACGTGCTGTTGAAGCCGATGCGGTGGTCCGTCACGCGGTCCTGCGGCTGGTTGTACGTGCGGATCTTCTCGGAGCGGTTGCCGTGGCCGATCTGGCTCATGCGCTCCGCGCCCTGCTCGGCCTGCTGCTTCTCGAGCTCCATCTGGTACAGGCGCGCGCGGAGCATCTCCATGCACACGGCGCGGTTCTGGATCTGGGAGCGCTGGTCCTGCGACTGCACCACGGTGTTCGTGGGCAGGTGGGTGATGCGCACGGCGGAGTACGTGGTGTTCACGCCCTGGCCGCCGGGGCCGGACGCGCAGTAGGTGTCGACGCGCAGGTCCTCGTCCTTGATCTCGATGTCGATGTCCTCGGCCTCGGGCAGCACTGCCACGGTCGCGGTCGAGGTCTGGATGCGGCCCTGGCTCTCGGTCTTCGGGATGCGCTGCACGCGGTGCACGCCGCTCTCGAACTTCATGACGGAGTAGACCTTCTCGCCCGTGACCTTGAACTCGATGGTCTTGAAGCCGCCGGCCTCGCCGGGGCTCGAGCTCAGCACCTCGATCTTCCAGCCGCGGCTCTGGGCGAAGCGCTCGTACATGCTGTACAGGTCGCCCGCGAAGATCGCGGCCTCGTCGCCACCCACGCCGGCGCGGATCTCGACGATGGTGTTCTTGTCGTCGTTGGGGTCCGCCGGGATCAGCAGGTACTTGATCTCCTCCTCCAGGCCGGGGATCTTCTCCTCGTTGGCGGCGATGTCCTCCTGCAGCATCTCCTTCTCGTCGGCGTCGGCCTCGCGCAGCATCTCCTTCGCGGCCTCGATGTCGTCGAGCGCCTGCAGGTACTCCTTCGCCTTCGCCACGAGCTCGGCCTGGCTCGCGTGCTCCTTCGCGACGCGCGCGTACTCCTTGGGGTCGCTCACGACGGAGGGGTCCATCATCTTCTTCTCGAGCTCCGCGTACGCCGCGATGAGCCTCTCTAGCTTGTCTCTCATTTCCCTCTCCTTCAGGATGCCACGGCGCTTGCGCGGTGACGCGGCGGAAGTGTTCAGCCAATTGAGGATACCACCTCAGCGCGTTTCGTATTCACGCAGGCCGGCGCCGCACAGCCCGTCCACGATGCGCGCGGCCGCCCTGCCCCGCCACGCGCGGCCGGGTCGCGCGGGTAGATGTGGCCGCCCCGTGCGCGGCGGCGCCGCGGCGCCGCGGCCACGGGACCGTCGCATGAAACTGTGAGAAACTGTTCGCGCACGGCCGCGCAAGGGAGGGAGCCCCAAGCCCATGCAAGACGACAGCAAGAAGGCGTCGCCCACGCCAGGCGACGCGCGCCACACGCAGGGCCGCCCCTCCCCCGCGGAGGTCGACGGCCGGGACCGGACCGCCACGCAGCCGGTGCCCGCACGGGACGCCGCGCCCGCGAAGGCCGTGCCTGATGGCACCGCGCCTGACGCCGCCGCGCCGGACGGCGCCGCGACGCCGCTCGCGCGCAGGGCGCGCGCCTGGGCGAGAAGTGCGGGCCGTGCGGTGCGGAACCACCGTGCGGCGACGGCGGCGGTTCTTCTCGCCGTGGCGCTGTGCGTCGCCGCGGCCGTGGCCGCGGGACTTGGCCTGGTAGGCGGCCCGGACGACGCGCGCGTGGAGCGCGACGCCGTGGCGCACGCCCCCGCGCCGGACTGGAGCGCCGGCGCGTTCGACGTGACGGAGGACCTGGTTGCCACCGGCGCGAAGGTGCGCGGGCGGAGCTCCGTCGCCGGCAAGCTCGTCGTGGCGGCGGACGTGACGTTCCAGAGCGGGCGCGTGCGCGCGACGGCGCCCGCGAGCCTCACGTACGAGCGCGGCGCAAGCGGCTCGTGGCGGCTGGACGTGTGCCGGCTGGACGGCGCGGCCTCGTTTGCGGCGACGGGCGGCGTATCCCGCGCGCGCATCCGCGCGGGCGTGGGCGCGATCCTGGCAAAGGCGGACTCGTCTGCGGGCGGCGGCAAGAAAAGCCTTGCCACGCTGTACCAGGACGCGGACGTCACCATAAGAAAGTCGACCTTCGACCGCAGGCGCCAGCGGCAGGACGTGCGCATTCGCCTGGTGCGCCGGCACGGCTACCAGGCGCTGGAGTGCGACGTGGACGCGAGCTTCTCGTTCGCGGCCGCAAGCGGCTCGTGGGAGCTGCGCAAGGCAAGCGCAAGCAAGGGCGCCCGGCGCGCAAGCCTTTCACCCGTGGTGGGCACGTGGACGGGCACGTTCCAGAGCCAGGACGCCTCTGGCGCAAGGTGCTTTGGCGCGCAGGGACGCACGCTCTCCATCACGATCGACGCGCTGTCAGACGACTCGCGCCGCATGACCGGCACGCTTGACTGCGTCGCGCACTACCACCCCGCGCCGGAGCGGGACGTGGACGCAAGCGACGGCGACGAGTCCGTGCGCGGCGTCACGTTCGAGGGCGAGCGGCTTGACCCGGCGGACGACCCCACGGACAGCACGTACGCGTTCGAGCTCACGACGCCGCAGGACGCGCGCGGCACGATCACCGTGATCGTGGGCTTTGGCTCGGCCGACGATGCGGACCACGCCGTCGCGCGCGTCACGTGCGGCCACACGTCGAAGGAGTCGTTCCTGCTCATACCGTATGACGCGACGGCCACGTACACGGACGCGTTCACGCTCCAGCGCTCCTAGCGGGACGAGAGCTCTTCTCCCATGAGCAGCCCCATCACGCTGGACATCATGAGGCCGCGCGTCCAGCCGGACGAGTCCCCCAGGCAGTGCAGCCCGCGGACGTTGGTGTCCAGGTGCTCGTCCATCACCACGCGGTTGCTGTAGAACTTGAGCTCCGGCGCGTACAGCAGCGTCTCGTCCGCGGCAAACCCCGGGACCACCAGGTCGACGGCCTGCATGAACGCCACTATCTCCGTCATGGCGCGGTACGGCATCGCGGCCGTGATGTCCCCGGCCTCGGCGTCCGCGAGCGTGGGCACCACGTTGGAGCGGCCAAGCTCCTGCGGCCACGTGCGCTTGCCGTCCAGAACGTCGCCAAAGCGCTGCACGAGGATGTGGCCGGCGCCGAGCATGTTCATGAGGCGCCCGACGTGCTGCGCGTACGCGATGGGCTCGTGGAACGGCTGGCGGAAGTTGAACGAGACCAGCACGGCCAGGTTGGTGTTGGGGCTCTTGCGCTCCTTGTACGAGTGACCGTTCACCACGGCGAGGCCGCCGTCGTAGTTCTCCTGGCTCACGAAGCCGCCGGGGTTCTGGCAGAACGTGCGCACCTTGTTGCGGAACGGCGCCGGGTAGCCCACGAGCTTGGACTCGTACAGGACGTTGTTGACGTCCTCCATCACCTCGTTGCGAACCTCGACGCGAACGCCCAGGTCAACGGGTCCGGGTGCGTGCGTGATGCCGTGCTCCGCGCACATCTCGTCAAACCAGAGCGCGCCGCGCCGGCCGGTGGCGACCACGGTCTCTGCGGCAAGGACCCGCGTCTGGGCCTGGGGCCGGCCGGTGGGCGCGACGACGGCGCCCAGGCACTTCTCGCCCTGTACCAGCACCTCGAGGCACTCGTGCTCGAACAGGATGTTCACGCCCGCGTCCAGAAGCTCGCGCTCCACGCGCGCGTAGATCTGCTGCGCCTTTTCCGTCCCCAGGTGACGAATGGGGCAGTCCACCAGCTTGAGGCCGGCCTTGATGGCGCGCCGGCGGATGTCCGCGACGCTCTTGGGGTGGCCGACGCCCTCCACGTGCGGGTCCGCGCCCAGCTCAAGATAGATGTCGTCCACGCGCGATATGCCGTCTGCGACGACGTCCGTGCCCACGAGCTGTGGAAGGTCGCCGCCGACCTCGGGCGAGAGCGAGAGCTTTCCGTCGCTGAACGCGCCGGCTCCCGAGAAGCCCGTGGTGATCCGGCAGGGAGAGCATCCCGCGCAGTGGCCGGTCGCCTCTCGCGGGCAGCGGCGCCGCTCGATGGGCAGGCCCTTCTCCACCATGGTGATGGACCGGCGGTCGCCCCGGCGCAGCAGGCCGAGCGCCGTGAAGATTCCGGCGGGACCCGCGCCCACGATGAGGACGTCCGTGCGTATGGTTGAGGCTTCTTCGGCCATGGGTGCACCTCTCTTGCGTGACGTTTGCCGCGGCGACGGCAATCGCACGCCGGCGGCGGGCGGCGGCGGGCGGCGGGCGTGCACCGGCATTGTACCCACGGCGCGGCCGCTCGACGGGCGCGCGGGCACGCGCTTCCGCGAGCGTGGAGGGCGCGGTCGGCGAGTGTCGCCGGGGCTGGGCGGCAGGTGCCGGTGGCGCGGGCTTCAGCGCTGGCGCGGGCTTCAGCGCTGGCGCGGGCTTCAGCGCTGGCGCGGGCGTGCGCCGGCCGCCGGTACACGTGAGCCCCGAGTCGACACGCCCGTACACGTCGCGTCCGAGTTTCACGGGTCGGTGCAAGCTCGGGGCCGACGTGTGCCGGGCCGGTACACATGGGCGCGCTTTTGGCAGGAAGCCGCGAACTTGGGCCAGACGAGTGCCATCGAAAGTTGAACCATGTCAGGAACTTCGAGACGTGTACCGGGCCGTTCGTCAAGGCTTTGATCGCGCAGCTCATCTACCTCGTGTTATGTGGGATTAGACTAATTCCACATGGTACACGTCTGACCCGAGTTTGCATTTTCCGGTACACATGGGCGAGTTCCTGCCATGGTTGGAATTCTTATGGCACACGTCGGCCGCGAGTTTGCGGGATCCCGTGCGTTACGTCCTCACGTGTACCGGCGGGAGGCATGCCCGGTACACTTCTGCCCCCAGTTTACGGGACCCCCGCGAACTGGGGGCCGGTGTGTACCGCCAAGGCGCCCCCCTGTACTCACCTGGCCCGAGTTTCGTGCGGGCGTGCAAACTCGCGGCAGGAGTGTACCGGCACGCAGCACCGCCCGTACTCGTGAGGGCCGAGTTTGCGGACCCCCTGCAAACTCGCGGTCGATGTGTACCGGCGCGCTGCTTGCCCGTACACGTCGCAACCCAGTTTGCAGGGGTCCTGCAAGCTCGCAGCCGACGTGTACCGGCGCGCCGCAGGTGCCTGCCGTAGCCTGCCGTAGCCCGTCGCACCCGCACCCGCACGCAAAAAGGGAGGCCGACCAAAGTCGACCTCCCCAAACACGCTTGTGCGCATGCGTCGCGGCATGCCGGCAACGCGGCGCGCCGCTATCGTGCTGAAACCTACTCCGCGGCAGGAGCCTCGGCGTCGGCAGCCGCGGCCTCGACGGTCTCGGCAGCGGTCTCGGCCTCGGCGGCAGCCTTGGCAGCCTGCTTGGCAGCCTCGGCCTCGGCCTTCTTCGCGTACTCGGCGGCACGCTTGGCCTTCTCGGCGGCCTTGGCCTCCTTGGCGGCCTTCTTGGCGGCGGCGAGCTCGGCGGCCTTCGCAGCCTTGGCGGCCTTGGCGGCCTCGGCGGCCTTGAGCTGGGCGGCAGCGGCGCCACCAAACTTGTTGGCAAAGCGCTGGACGCGTCCGCCGGTATCGACGAGCTTCTGCTGGCCGGTGTAGAACGGGTGGCACTTGTCGCAGAGGTCGACGGTCATCTCGCTCTTGGTCGAGCGGGTAACCCAAGTGTTGCCGCAGGTGCAGCGAACGGTGCACTCCACGTAGTTAGGATGGATGCCTTGCTTCATACTGGGACTCCTTTGGTAGGCCTGGTTTCCGACCAGGCGAGGATGGTAGCCCTGGTTCCAATCAGGGCGTCAAGCTATAGGAGTGTATCAGATTCGCCATGGGCGTGTTGTGGAGAAGAAATGGCGCTTTCGACGCCACGGCGCCTTCGCACCCTGTAGACTAGGCGCTGGAAACCCGTTTGACAAACCCGGAGGCATCCCATGCTCCTTACCGTGGACGTAGGCAACACCCAGACGACGCTTGGCCTGTTCGACGCTGACGGCACCCTGCGGCGCCAGTGGCGCATGGCGACGGACCACACCGACACAGCCGACGAGCTGCACGAGCGCCTGTACGGCTACTTCCTCATGTTCGGCCTCACGCTTCGGAGCGTGACGGACGTCGCCATCGCGAGCGTCGTGCCCATCCTCACGCAGGAATGGCAGTACATGATGTCCAACCTACTCATGGCCGAGGACGTGCTGCTGGTGGACGCCACGCGCGACTGCGGCATCCGCATCGACATGCCAGACCCGCACCAAGTGGGCTCGGACCGCATCGCAAACGCCGTCGCCGCGCGAGAGCGCTACGGCTCGCCCGTGATCGTGGTGGACTTCGGCACCGCCACCAACATCGACGTGGTGGACGCCGCGGGCGCGTTTTGCGGCGGGGCCATCATGCCGGGCTTGCTGTCCTCCGCGCAGTCGCTCTTTGCCCACGCGGCGCGCCTGTCCAGCGTCCCCCTGGTGGTGCCGCCCCACGCGCTGGGCACCACGACGGAGACCGCGGTGCAGTCCGGCATCGTAATTGGCGCGGCGGCGCAGGTGGAGGGCCTCGTCTCGCGAATCAAGGCCGAGCTTGACGAGCCAGACGCGACCGTCGTTGGCACGGGCGGCCTCGCAGGCATCGTCTCCGGCGCGACGGACGCGTTCGACACCGTCGACCCCAACCTCACCGTCCGCGGCATCTATCTGATCTGGCGCCACAGAAACGAGAAGCGCGCCGCCCGCAGGCAGCGCGACATCAACGGCTAGGACGCTCGCGACCTATTTTCGCAGCCCATTCCCGCAGCCTACGCCCGCAGACGCTCGCGGCGGATGGACGCCTGCTCCGGCGATATGCTCAGCTCGCGGCCGGAGTCCGTGCAAACGCTGGCGCGGCCCCACACGTCCAGGCCGGCCAGAACGCCGCGCGCGGCGACGCGGCCGTTGGGGTACACCACCTCCACGCGCTCGTTCGCGGCGTCCATCGTCTCGAAGTAGTCGTCCAGCAGCGGCGCCAGCGGACCCGCGACCACACAGGCGCGGCGCAGGCGGTCCTCCCACTGGGCGGACGCCTGCTCGAGGGCGTGGGCAAGCTCTTCTCCCCCGGGCGCGACGCGGGGGTCGTCCGCAAGCAGCACCACGTCGCAGCTGCCGAACATGCCCTCGTCGTAGCCGGCGCGCACGTCCACGCGCAGCAGCGCCTCGCCGTCCACGGCCACGGCGTTTGGCCACGCCACGCGCGCTCCGTCCTGGCCCGCGGCGGCAAGCGCCCGCGCAAGGCCCAGGGCCAGCACCTGCGGCAGGCAGGTGTACATCTGCATCGGCACGTCCGGGCGCACCGTCACGCTCGCGAGCACGCGCTCCGCGGCGCGGTCGGCGCCATCGGCGCGGCCGCCGGGGGTCGCTACTGCCAATCCAGCTCACCAACCTCAGCCACCACGTGGCCCACTCGGTCCTCCGGCGCGTACACGGGCACGCCGGCGTGCATGAGGTAGCGCACGGGATCGTGCATGAGGTCCTCCATGGGCACCAGCACGTAGTCGCGCTCGCCCAGGTGCGGATGGGGCAGCGTCAGCTTTGGGCCGGCGTGCTCCTCGTCCTCCACAAAGCACAGGTCGCAGTCTATGGTGCGCGGGCCGTGGCCGGCAAGGCGCGGGTCACGCACGCGCTTGAGCTGCGTCTCTATGTCAAGCAGGCGGTCTATTAGCACTATGGGCGCAAGCTCCGTCCTGATCTCCACCACCGCGTTCACCACGTTCGTCTCGATGCCGTACGCGGGCTGCGTCTCGTACGCGTGGCTCGCCTGAACCACGCACGTCATGGGGATGTCGTTCATCAGGCGGACGGCGCGGGACAGGTTCTCGAGCCTGTCGCCCACGTTCGAGCCGATGGAGACGAAGCCCTGCCGCGGGTCCGCCTTCGTGACGGCCCAGTACGTGTCGAGCGCCTGGCAGACGCCGGCCACGTCGTGCACGCGCAGCACGCGCGCGCCGCTCTCGACGGCCGCGAGCGCGATGCCCGTCGTGGCGAAGTCGCGCTCCGGCGCGTCCGCGACGCCAGAGACCGCGCCCACGAAGCGCTTGCGCGAAACGGCGTTCAGCACGGGGTAGCCCATCGAGACGAGCTTGCGCGTGGCGCGCTGGATGACCACGTCCTGGTCGTACGTCTTGTCGAAGCCGGGGCCCGGGTCTATGCAGATGCGGTCGTGGCTGACGCCGGCGCGCATGAGCACGCGCGCCTGGTCGCCCAGAAAGCCCATGATCTCCCTCATGACGGGCGCGGCCTCCGGCAGCGTGAAGCGCCTGGTGCTGGTGGGCACGGGGCGGCGCACGCGCGCGGGGCGCTCGGAGTCAAGCTGCACCATGCGCCGCGTGACCGGCCCGCCCAGCTTGTTCCAGTGCATCACGACGCAACCGCAGTCGCTCTCCGCCGCCACCTGCACCATGGCCGGGTCCGTGAACCCGGTCACGTCGTTCAGGATGGACACCCCCAGCCGCACGCAGATCTTTGCCACGGCGGCGTGGCGCGTGTCCACGGATATGATGGCCGTGGGGGCCTTGGCCAGGATCCCGCGGATCACGGGCACGATCCTGTGGGCCTCCTCCTCCGGCGTCACCGGCTTGGAGCCCGGGCGCGTGGACTCGCCGCCCACGTCGATGATGTCCGCGCCCTCGTCCAGCATCTGTAGCGCGCGCTCCACGGCCGCCGCGGGGTCGAGGTTCTGTCCCCCGTCGCTGAACGAGTCCGGCGTGACGTTGAGGATGCCCATGACGCGCGGGCGTGCCAGCGACAGCACGTGCTGGCCGCAGCGCCAGGTGGAGTAGTCCTCACGAAGCATGGGTACACCTTCCAAACGGGTCAAAGGGCGCCGCGCACGCGCGCACGCCCCGGAGTGTTCCCAAAGATTGTAACCGCTTGCGCCCTACCAATCGAACGCCTTTGCTATGTCGCAGGCACAAACCACGTCTGCCGCGCAATCCTGCGCGATGGGCTCCAGGTTCACGATGGCGAGCTTCGAGCCCCTGAAGTACCGCACCAGCCCGGCCGCCGGGTACACCACGAGCGACGTGCCACCGATGATGAGGAGGTCGGCGTGGCTTATGGCCACGACCGCGGCCTCTATGTCCTTCTCGTCCAGGGACTCCTCGTACAGCACCACGTCCGGCTTCACGATGCCGCCGCAGCGCGTGCAGCGCGGCACGCCGGTGGTGGCGAGCATCCACTCCTGGTCGTACGCGGCGCCGCAGTCCACGCAGTGGTTGCGGTGGGTCGACCCGTGGAGCTCGATCACGTTCTTGGAGCCGGCGGCCTGGTGCAGGCCGTCGATGTTCTGGGTCACGATGGCGTCGAGCCTGCCCTCGCGCTCCAGCTGCGCGAGCTTCACGTGCGCCTGGTTGGGCCTGGCCTCCGGCGCACACATCATCTTGCGATAGAAGTCGTAGAACGCCTCGGGGTCCTGCCTCCACAGGTGGTGGCTCAGGAGCTCCTCTGGGGAGTACTTGGACGAGAAGTGCTGGTTGTACAGGCCGTTCTCGCTTCGGAAGTCTGGGATCCCGCTTGCGGTCGAGACGCCCGCCCCGCCGAAGAACACCGTGTGCGCGGACGCGTCCGTAAGCCTCTTCAGCTCTTGCGCGGCGAGCCTTGGGTCCGTGATCGTCTTGCCCATGTCTGCCTCCTCGTGACTGTGCCTACCGTAGCACTTTGGTGCGCCACGGGCGCTTCTGGTGCGGGCGCGGGCGGCAAACGGGTAAGGTTGAGTCATTGGCACTCGACGTAAGGCGGCGACATGGCACCACTCGCAAACAACGTGCACAAGACGGCTTTGGTGTTCGAAGGCGGCGGCTATCGCGCGACATACACGGCGGCCTTTGCAAGCGCCCTGCTGGCCGAGGGCATATACTTCGACTTTGTATGCGGAATCTCTGCGGGCTCCAGCCACGCGGTCGATTACCTCAGCCGCGACGCGCGCCGCGTGAAAGACGCGTTCATGGGGTTTGAGGGGTCGGGCACGCCGGCGGCGGGCGTTGGCTCCATCCTGCACGGCACGCGCTACTTCAACGCGGACTACCTGTACGAGGGCTGCGTGGAGGACGGCAGCCTGCCGTTTGACTGGGACGCGTTCCAGGCGAACCCGGCGCGCGTGGCGGTCTCGGCCTTCGAGCGCGACACGGGCAGGACGCGCGTGTTCACGCGCGAGGACATGCCCACGCTGCGGGACCTCATGGCGTGCGTGCGCGCAAGCTCGACGCTTCCCGTGCTGATGAGGCCGCAGCCCATAGACGGCGTCACGTACCTGGACGGAGGCCTGGGCGAGGGCGCGGGCATCCCGCTGTTCATGGCGGAGCGCGCCGGCTACACGCGCTTCCTGCTGGTGGCGACGCGCCCGGCGGGATACCGCAAGGAGCCACCCTCGAGGGGCGAGAAAGACGCGACCCTGCGGTTTGGGGGCGAGCACCCGCATGTGAGGGAGGCCCTTCTCACCCGCTCCGAGCGCTACAACGCGGAGCTCGACCGCATTGCGCAGATGGAGCGCGAGGGCCGCTGCCTGGTGATCCGCCCGGACATGATGCCCGTGAAGAGCACGACGCTCGACCCGGTGGCGCTCCGGACCGCCTACGCGCTGGGCGCGGCGCAGGCGCGGCGCGACATGCCCGCGTACAAGGAGTTCCTGTTTGGCGACCCCAACTGGAAGGCGCCGCAGGACGAGCGCTAGCGCGGCCGCGCGACAGGCGCGCAAGGCGGCGCCGGACGAGCGCGAAAGGCGCAGGATGAGAAACCCCGACGGGCCGACGGCCCACGAAGGAGAGACATGGCTGACACCAACAAGACGGACGACACGCCAGAGGCGGCCGGCGAGCGCGAGCTGAGGCTCGTCTCGTGGAACGTGAACGGGCTGCGCGCCGTCATGAAGAAGGAGCCCGGCTTCATGCAGGTGTTCGACGCGCTGGACGCGGACGTGTTTGCCCTGCAGGAGACGAAGATGCAGGAGGGGCAGCTCGAGCTCGACCTGCCCGGCTACACGCAGGTGTGGAGCTCGGCGGAGCGCAAGGGGTACTCCGGCACCGCCGTGTTCAGCCGCACGGAGCCGCTGCAGGTGATCCGGCAGATCGGCAGCCCGGTGGCCGACGACGAGGGCCGCGTGTGCGCGCTGGAGTTTGGGGACTTCTGGTTTGTGGACGTGTACACGCCAAACTCGAAGCAGGGCCTCGCGCGCCTGGACGAGCGCATGGTGTGGGACGAGCGCTTCCGCGAGTTCCTGCAGGGGCTCGACAGGCAGAAGCCCGTCGTGACGTGCGGGGACTTCAACGTGGCGCACGAGGAGATCGACCTCAAGAACCCGGCCACCAACCACGAGAACGCGGGCTTCTCGGACGAGGAGCGCGCAAGCTTCGGGAAGCTTCTGGACGCGGGCTTCACGGACACGTTCCGCACGCTGAACCCCACGCTCGAGGGGGCGTACAGCTGGTGGAGCTACCGCATGCGCGCACGCGAGCGCAACGCCGGCTGGCGCATAGACTACTTCCTGGTGAGCGACCGCGCGTTCTCGCGGGTGACGGGCGCGCGCATCCTGGACGACGTGTACGGGTCCGACCACTGCCCCGTCGAGCTGACGATCAGGGCGTAGGCCCGGCGCGGCCGGCGTGCCGGCCGGGAGCGGGTCGCTACAGCCCGTCCGGCCGGCCGATGGCGCGCTCGAGCACGCCCAGAAACGTCTGGGCGTCGCGCGTGGCCACGAGCTTCTGCGGGAAGCGGATCTCCTCCAGCATGGAGCGCACGTGGTCGAAGCGGCCGATCCCGTACGATATGTGCGCGTCCGTGCCGGTGGAGATCATGACGCCCATCTCCGCGCAGCGCTCCGCGATCCGGCGGCAGCTCTGCCGCGCGGAGGGGTGGTCGCCAAACGTGGCCTCGTTTATCTCTATCAGCTTGCCGCGCTCCTTTGCGACGGTCAGGACCTCGCCCAGGTCGTACGGCATGCCGGAGCGCCCCGTGTGCCCCAGGATCAGCACCTTGGGGTCCTCGAGCGCGCGCACGTAGCACTCCGTGGTCTGGGCGAGGCTCGCGCCCTCCGCCCACGACTTGTCGTGCACGCTCGCGATTACGTAGTCGCACTCGTCGAACACGCGCTCCTTCAGGTTGAGGGGCCGGCGCAGCGCGCGGCCCGTGATGTCGCGCCCGCACACGATGTCGTGCCCAAACAGGTGGCCGTCCAGGTCGACGATGTCCGCCTCGACCCCGTGCAGCAGCCGCACGCCGTTCCAGACGCGCGGCCAGCTGTGCACGTTCAGGAAGTGCTGGAAGTCGCGCAGGTCGTACTCGCCGTCGATCGCGGGGTGGACCATGGCGCTGAAGTGGTCCGTCGAGCCCAGGAGCTCGACGCGCATCTCCGCCGCGGCACGCACGTTCTCCTCTATGGTTGAGTACGCGTGGCGCGAGAAGATCGTGTGCGTGTGGACGTCGCAGGCTATGTGCAGCATGTCTTCCTCCCTAGCGGCCTGGCGGCTGCGTTAGCGGCGGTCGCCCTCCGGCCCCTTGCGGCCCGCGCGGGCACGGGCCTCCGCGAGCGCGGCCTTTGCCTCGAGCGCCTGGGCGCGGGCCTCCGCGGCACGGGCGCGAGCCTCGAGCGCGGCGAGGTCCAGATCGTCCACGGCTTCGGGCTCGGCGGGCGCGGCGGGCACGTCAGGTGCGACGGGCGCGACAGGCGCGGTGGCGGCGTCGTCGGCAGCCGGCTCGCGGCGCGGCGGGCGCGCGGACTTCTCGGCTGTGAGCTCGTCCACGGCGCGGCGGGCGTCCGCACCCAAAAGCTGTGCCAGGCTGGGGCCCGGCTTCACCATGTGGCCCGCAAACAGTGGGCAGGCCGCGTCCTTCTCGCCCACGCGCCGGCCCGCCTGGCTGGGCTCCAGGCACTCGCAGTGCGTGCGCAAAACGCCCATGCGCTCCGTCATGAAGCGGCAGTCGCCGCAGGTGCGGGCCGCGGCGCGGGCGTTCGTGCGGTTGTTGCGCAGCATGGACGCCGCCCCCTAGCGGTAGGACTCGGCGAGCTTCTGCCACGCGGGCATGGAGTTCGCGATGGTCTCGTACGAGACGCAGTACCCCAGGCGCACCCAGCCCTCGCAGCCGAAGCTGTTGGACGGCACGGGCAAGAGCTCCAGGTCGCGGGCGCGGCGGAAGAACGCCTCCGCGTCGGGCTCCAGCGACTTGACCCACAGGTAGAACGCGCCCTCCGGCTCGATGCAGGTGTAGCCCAGCTTGCGCAGGCCGCCGGCAAGCGCCTCGCGGTTGCGCGCGTACGCCTCCACGTTGGTGGGCTCGTCCACGCAGTCTATCAGCACGCGCTGGAACAGCGCCGGCGCGCACACGAAGCCGAGCTTGCGGCCCGCGCCCGCGACGGCAAGCACAAGCTCGTCGTGGTCGGGGTTCGTGTCCGGCACCAGCGCCCAGCCAATGCGCTCGCCCGGCAGGCTGAGCGACTTCGAGTACGAGTAGCACACGATGGTGCGGTCGTAGATCGCCGGCACCCACGGCACCTCCGCGCCATACGTGATCTCGCGGTACGGCTCGTCGGACACCAGGTAGATGGGGTGGCCAAGCTCCTCGCTACGGTCGGAAAGCACGGACGCGAGCGAGAGGAGCGTGCTCCTGGTGTAGACGGCGCCCACGGGGTTGTTGGGCGAGTCGATGATGACGGCCTTGGTGTTGGGCGTGATCGCGGCGTCCACCGCGGCGGTGTCCACCTGGAACGTCTTGGGGTCTGCCATGGCCTCCACGCACGTGGCACCTGCGGTCTCGATCCAGACGCGGTACTCCGGGAAGTACGGCGCGATCACGATGACCTCGTCCCCGGGGTTCACGATCGCGTGCAGCGTGATGCTGATGGCCGCAGCCGCACCGCAGGTGAGGTACAGGTCGCCTGGCTCGTACGACGTCTTGAAGCGGCGGTTGAGCGAGTCCGCGACCGCCTGGCGCGCCGCGGGCAGGCCGGCGGCAGGCGTGTAGCCATGCAGCTGTGCCGCCGGGAGCGCCGCGTTCCTGACGATGGACTCCCTCACCGCGTCCGGCGCGGGGACGGACGGGTTGCCCAGGCTGAAGTCGAACACGTTCTGCGCGCCGATCTGGGCCTTGCGTGCCGCGCCGTACGCCGCGATCTCGCGGATGGAGGACTTCGCCGCGCCGTAGTCGTAGCTCTTCTGGTTGATGGCCATTAGCTCTCCTCACTCTGGGCGGGCGCGTGCGCGTCCGCAGCGTTCGTTTTGTCTTCCTCCGGGTGGGCGGCGAGGTAGGCGTCCCACTTGTTGTCCAGAAGCGCGTTCACGGCGTCGCCCTCGACGGTCTCGCGGTCAAGCAGCACGCCCGCCATCGTGCGCATCTGCTCCGCGCGGGCCTCGAGCACGTCGCGGGCGCGCACGTGGGCCTGGCGCATGATGCGCTCCACCTCGTCGTCGATGCGCTTGGAGGTCTCGGCGGAAAGGTCGTGGTGGTTGGTGTAGTCGCGGCCCAGGAACACCTCGTGCTGCGGCTCGCTGAACACCTGCGCGCCCAGCTCGTCGCTCATGCCGTACACCGTGACCATGGAGCGGGCGATCTTCGTGGCGCGCTCCAGGTCGTTGCTCGCACCCGTCGTGATGTCGTCGCAGAACAGCTCCTCCGCGGTGCGGCCGCCCAGAAGCACGGCGATCTGGTCGAGCATGCCGTCGCGCGTCTCCAGGAAGCGGTCCTCCTCCGGCAGCTGCATGGTGTAGCCCAGCGCGCGGCCGCGGCTGATGATGCTGATCTTGTGCACGGGGTCGCTGTTCTCCAGCACGTGGCCCACGAGGGCGTGGCCGCTCTCGTGGAACGCGATCGTGGTGCGCTCCTTCTGGCTCATCACGCGGCCCTTCTTTTCCGGACCGGCGATGACACGCTCCATGGACTCCTCTATCTCGGGCATGCCGACGACGTCCTTGTGGCGCCGCGCGGCCAGAAGCGCGGCCTCGTTCATGAGGTTCGCGAGGTCCGCGCCCGTGAAGCCCGGCGTGAGCTTCGCGATGCGGCCAAGGTCGATGTCCGTGCCCAGGGGCTTGTTCTTGGAGTGGACCGTCAGGATCTTCTCGCGCCCCTTGACGTCCGGGCGATCCACCGTGACCTGCCGGTCGAAGCGGCCGGGACGCAGCAGCGCCGGGTCCAGGATGTCCGGGCGGTTCGTGGCGGCGATCAGGATGACGGCGGAGTTGTCGTCGAATCCGTCCATCTCGACCAGCAACTGGTTCAGGGTCTGCTCGCGCTCGTCGTGCCCGCCGCCGAGGCCCGCGCCGCGCTGGCGGCCGACGGCGTCGATCTCGTCGATGAAGATAATGGACGGCGCGGCGTCCTTTGCCTGCTTGAAGAGGTCGCGCACGCGGCTTGCGCCGACGCCCACGAACATCTCGACGAAGTCTGAGCCGGATATCGAGAAGAACGGGACGCCCGCCTCGCCGGCTACGGCCTTTGCCAGCAGCGTCTTGCCGGTTCCCGGGGGGCCCACCAGGAGCACGCCGTGCGGGATCTTCGCGCCCATCTTCTTGTAGCGCTCAGGCTCGCGCAGGTAGTCGCGGACCTCCTTCAGCTCCTCCACGGCCTCGTCGATGCCGGCGACGTCGTCGAACTTCACCTTCGGGCGCGTCTCCTCGGACGTGCGGGCCTTCGTGGCGCGGCCAAAGTTCATGGTGCGGCCGTTTGCGCCGTTCATCTGGTTCATGAAGTACACGAACGCGATGACCACCAGGATGGTGGGAACGACGGTGACGAGGACGGACTGCAAGAAGTCGCTCGACGAGGTGTCGATCGTGAACTTCGTGTCCGGCTGCTTCGCCATGAGCTCCTGCAGACTGTCCGCGCCCACGTAGTAGCTCTTGAAGCGGGACGCCTTGTTCTTCTCGCCCACGTCCGCCTTGTGGCGCCAGTACGTTCCGGAGAGGCTGCCGTCCTCCGTCTTGTACGTCACGCTCTCGATGCGGTCCTGCTTGACGGCGGTCACGAACTCGTTGGTGCTCATGACGTCCGCGGACGGCTTGCCGTTGAAGGCGCCGTAGCCCGTGTACACCGCATAGCACAGCGCGGCGATCATGACGAGCGTGACGATGAGGGACCTGCGGGAGTTGGGGCCGTCCGGCCTGAGGCCGTTGGGGTCGAGCCCGCTCCCGCGGTCGTGCTTCTTGTTGTCCGACACTAAGTGACTCCTTGCGTTGCTTGCTTCAGGCCTACTTGCCGTAGACCTCGGGCTTCAGGATGCCCACGTAGGGAAGGTTGCGATAGCGCTCGGCGTAGTCGAGGCCATAGCCCACGATGAACTCGTTGGGGACGTGCGCGCCCACGTAGTCCGGCGTGACGGCCGCGGTGTGGCCGGGGATGTCCTTCACGGCGAACGCGCAGATCCTGATGGACTTGGCGCCGCGGCCCTTGAGGAGGTCGACCAAGTAGCTGAGCGTGAGGCCCGAGTCGAGGATGTCCTCCGCGATCAGGATGTCGCGACCCTGGATCTCCGTGTCGAGGTCCTTCAGGATCTTCACGACGCCGGAGCTCTTCACGCCAGCGCCGTAGCTGGACACGGCCATGAAGTCGACGGCGCACGGCACGGAGATCTTGCGCAGCAGGTCCGCCGTGAATACGAACGCGCCGCGGAGCACGGCGACCACCAGCGGGTTCTTGCCCTCGTAGTCGCGGCTGACCTCCTGACCCAGGCGACCCACGATCTGCTTGATGTCGTCCTCGCTCAGGATGACGCTCTCGATGTCCGGATGCAGCTCTGCCATTGCGTTCCCTTTCGCTTGTATGCGGGGCGCGCGACGGCTGCCCCTGCATGCGCCGGCCTTGCGGGCCGACCATGCCCTCTCTTTCGGTCAGTCCCTACCAATGCCCAATTCTAGCAGCAGCCTTGTGCGCGGAAGCGTTCGAACTCGCTCGTCCGGCCGTATCCCCGCGACCCACACCACCTGCCCCGTGGGAGAGGTGCGCACCACGGGAACCTGCGGGCGGTCCGCCGCCGGGACCTTGGCCTCGTTCAGGAGGTCCGAGAGCTTCTTGCTCTGGCCGTGCATGCCGAGCGGGCACATGACGTCGCCGGGCGCGGCCGCGTCCACCCACAGGCGCCCGCCCTGCGCGAGGTCGAGCCCGCAGGCCACCGCGTCGAGAAGGACCGACTGGCCGGCCCACTCCACGGCGTGGGCACGGGCGACAGCCTCCGGCGAGGACCCCGCCGGCACCTGCACGAGGCGGGCGGAGAGCCGCCGGCCGTCGGGCAGCGCGACGCTTCCGGGCACGTCGAGCCACAGGGCGAGGGGGCCGCCCTTCTCGCCCTGCGCGCGCACGAACAGCAGGCCGTACTCCATGCGGGCGTCGCAGCCCATGGGCGTGGACGCCGAGCCCGCGCCCGCCGCGACGAGCGACAGCACGCGGTTGACGTGGCGCGCCTCGAGCCGGGCGTCCGGGCAGACGGCGAGCATGGCCTTGCGCACGACGCGCCGCGCGATGGCGACCTCGCACGCGGCGAGGCGCGCGCCGTCGAGCGCGACCATGGTGGGCGAGCTGCGGCGCACGAGCTCGCGGTACGTGCGCGACGCGACCTGGTTCATGTACGCGTCCTCGTCAGAGAGGATGTCGCACGAGGCGGACACGCTGGACGACAGGCGCGGGTTGCGCTCGCGAAGAAGCGGCATGACCTCGTGGCGCACGAAGGCGCGCAGGTAGCGGGTGTCGGCGTTCGTGAGGTCCTCGCGCCACACGATGCCGCGCATGCGAAGCAGGTCACACAGCTCCTCGTGCGTGCGGTCGAGCAGAGGGCGCACGATGCGGTTGCGCCGCCGCGGTATGGACGAGAGGCCCGCGGGCCCACTGCCGCGGATCGCGTTCATGAGGAAGGTCTCGGCGCGGTCGTCGGCCGTGTGGGCCGTGAGGATCCGCGCGGCGGAGCGCGGCACGTCGACCTCGCGGCACAGGCGGTTCGCGAGCTCCGTCGCCTCGCGGTAGCGCACCTCGCGGCCGACGTTCTCGACGTTGGACCCCGCCTGCTGGCCCAGGGCCCCCTCACTCGCGAGCCCGGCCACGTCCACGCGCCGCACGGTGCACGGGATGCCAAAGCGGGCGGAGAGCTCGCGCACGAACTCCTCGTCCTCCTGCGCGTCGAGCCCGCGCAGCCCGTGGTTGACGTGCAGCACGTGCAGGCGTTCGCGCGCGATGCGCGCCGTGCCGCGGCCGTCGTCGATGTCGAGCTCCGACGTGGCCGCCAGGAGCAGCAGCGCCGTGGAGTCCGCGCCGCCCGACACCATGAGGACGACCGGCGCGCGCAGGCTGTCGTCGCGCTTGGACGACGGCCTCTGGAACCGCTGGTCGGTACGTGCGAACCTTCTGCTGACGCTTGGCAACGCTGCCTCCGTCCGGACGAGCGCCCCGCGACGCCGGGCCGCGGGCCCACCGAGGTTGTCGGTGGCAAGAATGTTAGTAGCAAGTAAGTGAAGTAAGTGTAGGATACGCCGACGCGGGCGATCGCGGCACCGCGGAAACCCACGCGACACGCAGGAGGCGGAGCGCCGGTACACTTCTGCCGCGAGTTTGCAGGGGGTCCGCGAACTCGCCCCTCATGTGTACAGGGGGCACGCCCCGCCGGCACACGTGTGGCAGAAACGCACGGGATCCCGCAAACTCGCGGCCGACGTGTGCCATAAGAATTCCAACCATGGCAGGAACTCGCCCATGTGTACCGGAAAATGCAAACTCGGGTCAGACGTGTACCATGTGGAATTAGTCTAATCCCACATAACACGAGGTAGACGAGCCGTGCGATCAAAGTCTTGACGAACGGCCCGGTACACGTCTCGCAGTTCCTGACATGGTCCAACCAGTGATGGCACTCGTCTGGCCCGAGTTCGCGGATTCCTGCCAAAAGCGCGCCCATGTGTACGGACGTGTCGACTCGGGGCTCATGTGTACCGGCCGCCAGCAGCGGCACCGGCACCGGCACCGCCCGCACCAGCACCGCCGCCAGCACCCGCGCCCGCGCCGCTCCCCCACGCGCCGCACACCCCCATGCACTACAATGCCAAGCTCGAAACCAACCCCGGCCACGCGTCCCGCGGCCGCCACCCCACCGGGAGCAACATGACGCCCAAGATGCACCTGTACGTACTGGCCAGCGGATCAAAGGGAAACGCCGCCGTGGTCGATGGCCCGCAAGGCAGCGTCCTCATCGACTGCGGCATCTCGCGCCGCGAGCTCATGCGCCGCGCGGACGCGTGCGGCTGCGACCTCGACCGCGTCACGCACGTCCTCGTCACGCACGAGCACTCCGACCACACGCGCGGCCTCCCGGCGCTCAGCAACCACTTCGACGGCGAGCTCCTCGCGACGGCCGGCACCGCCGGAGGCGCAAAGCCCCTGGCCAGCCTCCCGTTCACGCTCGTCACCCACAGCGAGACGCTCGAGCTCGACGGCATGGTCGTCACCACGTTCCCCACCTCGCACGACGTGGCCGACCCGTTTGGCCTGCGCTTCTCCGTGCTCGACACCGACGGCCAGATAGAGGATTCCATCGGCTGGTGCACGGACACCGGCTACCTCACCGCGGAAGCCCTCGGCCAGCTGCGCGGCGTCCGCATCCTCGGGCTCGAAAGCAACCACGACGTCCAGATGCTCGCCCACGGCCCGTACCCCGCGTGGCTGCGGGCGCGCGTCGGCGGCGACGCCGGCCACCTCTCAAACGACCAGGCCGCGGACGCCCTCCCGCTGCTCGTGACCCAGGACACGGAGACTGTCGTGGCCCTCCACCTCTCGCAGAAGAACAACCGGCCCGCCACCTGCATCCGCACGCTCGCGCAGGCCATGGGCGCCACAGTCCAGCCCGACGCGGACGGCGCGCCAGAGGCCCGCACGCCCGACGGCCTGCTCACCATCTGCGTCGCCAGCCAGGACGAGCCCCTCGCCGTCTGGTAGCCGCCGCACGTACCGGCCCCGCACACACCGCCGCTGCGCCAGCCGCCCCACGCGCCGCGGGCGAGAAGAACGCGCCCCCTCGCCCTCAACGACGACCCTACGCCCGAGCCGCCCCGTCCTTCGCGGCCGCGGCCTCGCGCTCGCGCAGCTCGCGCCCAAGCCCAATCGTCATCGGGATGGCGACGCTCACGGTGACGACGTCCGCCACGGACTGCGCGGCCTCCACGCCCGCCAGTCCAAACAGGCGCGACATGATCGCGACGGCCGGCGCCAGCGCAAGGCCCAGCCTGCACAGCCCCAGAAACGTGGCCCGCCACATGCGGCCTGTCGTCTGCAGCGCAAAGTTCGTGATCATCGCAACGCCGGTCAGCGCAAGCGTCACGCTCTGAAACCGCAGTGTAACGGTTGCGATCCTTATGACCTCGGGGTCGTTTCTGAACACGCCCACGATCTGCGGGGCAAACGCAAACGTCACCGTGCACACTACCGCGACGACCCCAAATGCGGCCCGGTGCGCAAAGCGCATCCCCTCGCGCACGCGCTCGTAGCGCCCCGCGCCGTAGTTGTAGCCGCACACGGGCTGGAACCCCTGCCCAATGCCAATCTGGATGTAGTTGCCAAAGCTCACTATGCGCTGCGCTATGGCGATGGCCGCGATGGCGGCGTCGCCAAACGGGCGGGCGGCGTTGTTCAGCACCGTGATCGCAAACCCGCCCACCAGCTGCCTGGCCAGGGACGGAAGCCCGCCGTTGTTCACCTCGCGCGCAATGTCGCGCCCGCCGGCAAGCGCCCCAATCGAAAGGTGCGCCACGTGGCTTCTCTGCATGCCCGCCACAAGCAGGCAGAAGCTCACAAACTGGCAGATGATCGTCGCCAGCCCCGCGCCGGCGATCCCCAGCCCCGCAACAAATATCAAGAGCGGGGCCAGCCCAAAGTTAAGCACCGCGCCGGACACAAACGCCACCATGGCGTACGCAGACTCGCCCTCAAAGCGCAGCTGCTGGTTCAGCGTCAGCGCGGCGCACATCCACGGCGCGCCAACCAGGATCAGCCCGATGTAGGTCCGCGCGTACGGCAGAATCGTGGGCGTCGAGCCGGCCAGCACGCACAGCGGGACCAAGAACGCGTGCCCCAGCACGGCAATCGCCACGCCGCACCCAAACGACGCGGTCACGCCCACGGACGCCATCGTGTCCGCCATGCGCTGGTTCTGCATCCCCAGGTACCTCGACATCGCGTTGCCCGTCCCCTGCCCAAAGTAGAACCCGACGGCCTGGATCAGCGTCATCACCACAAACGCCACGCCGATCGCGCCCTCGGCAGAGGTGGAGATTCGCCCAATAAAGAACGTGTCCGCCAGGTTGTAGGTCGTGGTCACCAGATTCGACACGATCGACGGCCAGGCAAGCGAAAGAACCAGCCGCGGAATGGGGCTCTCCGTCATCTGGCGATACTTTCGCGCGGCAGTTTCGCTCAGCACGCCCGCCGCACCGGCTCGCCCCGGCTCCCCGGTCTCACGCGCCTTCTCCACCCAGCAGGACTTCCCCTCGACTCCACGCGGCGGCAGCCACAGCGGCAGCCACCCGCAACACTTCTTTCCACCACGATACCGCACGGCCCGGCCGCGCAACCCCGCCATGTCCCCACAACAAGGCGCGCGGGCGAGAAGAACGCGCCGCCTCGCCCCAATTGTTATAGAAATTGTAGCTATTATCTCGCGGCAACACTAATGTGCGTGTCGAGGTGTCATATCCTAGTGCGGTCAAGCAGAGCCCTCGCACAGAAGGAGAGTCCGATGTCCGACCCCAAGAAGCGGCTCGCCGGCGCCGTCGTCGCCCTCGGCGCCACCATCACCGAGGCCATGGACGCCGTCCCCGGCTTCGTCCCCTGCGGCACGCCCGCCCAGGTCATCGTCGATGCCATCCGCACCTACGCGGACGGCGACGACGCCTCGGCAACCGGCACTGCCCAAGACGTCCTCGGCTTCGTCCAGCACGTCAGCGAGCACCGCGGCGTCACCGCCCACCAGGTGGCAGACGTGGACGCGCTCTCCGCCGAGCAGTCCCAGCTCGCCCAGAAGGTCGTCGCCCTCGCCACCTCCGCAGAGGCCGCGTCGCTCGACCCCGCCCGCACGGAGTGGATGTACCGCGCGCTCGGCGCGCTCGAGCCCGGCAGCGCCAAGGCGGCGGACCTCCTCGCCCAGGCGTAACGTCCCACGCACCCCGCGCCCGCACGCACAAGGGGAGCCCGTCGGCATTTCGCCGGCGGGCTCCCCTTTCGCTCAAACTCGGCCTATGCGGCCACTCGCGTCTCCGCGCGCTTCGTTAGAAGTTCACGGGCTCGTCGTAGTAGCAGCAGGTCAGAATCTTCTCGAAGTCCTCGGGCTTCGTCTCGCGCGGGTTCTCGGGCGTGCAAGCGTCCAGCGCGGCGTTCGCGGCGATCTGGGGCAGCTTCTCCTTGAACTCGGCCTCGGAGACCATCACGGGCTCGCCCGTGGCGTCGGCCTTCACGCCGCCGTTGGCGTAGTTCTTGATGCCCTGCGGAATGTTCAGCTTGTCGTTCATGTTGCGGATCTCCTGGACCAGGGAGTCGACAAGCTGGTCGTCGGTCTCGCCCGGCAGGTGCAGGATCTCCTTGGCAACGTACGCGTAGCGCTCCTTGGCGCGGGAGTCCTTGGAGTTCCACTGGATGGCCTTGCCCAGGTACATGGCGTTCGCGCAGCCGTGGATGATGTGGCCGTTCTCAAAGGCCGCGCCGGTCTTGTGCGCCATGGAGTGCACGATGCCAAGCAGGCCAGAAGAGAACGCGATGCCGGCCAGGCACTGCGCCTCGTGCATGTGCTGACGGGCCTCCTTGTCGCCGGTGTAGGAAATCGGCAGCCAGTGGTGAATCTCACGGATGCCGTGCAGGGCGTCGGCGTCGGTGAACATGGAGGCCGCCGTCGAGACGTACGCCTCCAGGCAGTGGGTCAGCGCGTCCATGCCGGTGTGCGCGCACAGCTTCGCGGGCATGCTGTAGGTCAGCTCGGGGTCGACGATGGCCACGTCAGGCGTGATCTCGAAGTCGGCAATCGGGTACTTGATGCCCTTGTGGTAGTCGGTGATGATGCTGAACGCGGTCACCTCGGTCGCGGTGCCAGACGTAGAGCTGATCGCGCAGAAGTGGGCCTTGTGGCGAAGCTCGGGAATGCCAAAGACCTTGCACATGTCCTCGAAGGTGCACTCGGGGTACTCGTACTTGATCCACATGGCCTTCGCGGCGTCAATGGGCGAGCCGCCGCCAATGGCAATGATCCAGTCGGGGCCAAACTCCTGCATGAAGGCAGCGCCCTTCATGACGGTCTCGACAGACGGGTCAGACTCGACGCCCTCAAACAGCTTCACCTCGAAGCCGGCGTCCTCCAGGTCCTTCTGGATGTCCTGAAGGAATCCGCCGCGACGCATGCTGTGTCCGCCAGAGACGATGACGGCCTTCTTGCCCTTCAGGTTCTTGACCTCGTGGCGAGACCCCTCGCCAAAGTACAGATCACGCGGGTTGGTAAAACGGCCCATAGTAAGCTCCCTACGCTTGTGCCCGCCGCCCCGTGCGACAGGCTGGTTTCCGCATACTTGTAGGCATATCACATTCCGCCGTCCCCGTCGGTAACTATTCGGTAATAATGTCCTAAAAATTGCCGAATGAAGCATTAAAATGAATTGAACCTAGGCAAAGGGTTAGGTTTATTGAAAATAGTTGTCCATCAATCAGTGGACAACCCACCACGCGGAACTCCGCGCACAGGGAGGGCGAGAAGAGCATGGCCACGTTCCTCAATGACAGTCCCGTCTTTGGGCCGGTCCGCAGCAGGCGCCTCGGGGTCTCCCTCGGCGTGAACCTCATGCCCTCGACGGGCAAGATCTGTACGTTCGACTGCATCTACTGCGAAAACGGCTTCAACTCCCAAAGGCGCACGCGCGACGGCTACGCCACACTCGAGGACGTCACCTCGGGGCTCCGCGCCTCGCTCGAACTCATGGCCTCGGACGACGACCTGCCAGACGTCATCACCTTCGCCGGCAACGGCGAGCCCACGGCAAGCCCCATCTTCCCCAAGGCGGTCGAGGCCGCGATCGCGCTTCGCGACGAGCTCGCGCCGGCCGCAAAGATCGCCGTGCTCTCAAACGGCACGTTCGCGGACAGGCCCGCCGTCCGCGACGCCCTGCTCAAGGTGGACGACAACATCCTCAAGCTCGACGCCCACGCGGACGCCCTCGCTCGCGCGCTCGATAGGCCCAACATCCCCTACTCCGTGGAGCACCAGGTACAGGCGTACGCCGCGTTCGACGGCCACGTCATCGTCCAGACCATCTTCCTCGAGGGCAAGTTCGAGGGCCGCGACGTCTCCAACACCTCGTACGACCAGGTCAGCGAGTGGCTCGAGGACGTCAAGCGCATCGCACCGCAGTACGCCACCATCTACACCATCGCCCGCGACACCCCCGCGCCGGACCTCCGCAAGGCCAGCCGCGAGACCATGGACGCCATCGCGGACCGCGTCCGCGCCGCCGGCATCCGCTGCCAGGTCTCCTACTAGCCCAGCGCCACCGCCGCGACCGTCATTTTTCGCCATTTACCTGCACTTCTCAACATACTGAGTAAATTTACTCAGTATGTTGAGAAGTGCAGG